>Ga0265293_10011200_pt1 | contig 12269 bp, 13 predicted proteins | sample Munlanlewell138R_FD_192505 | JGI IMG/M metagenome (GOLD analysis project Ga0265293, IMG submission 192505) | Leachate microbial communities from a municipal landfill in Southern Ontario, Canada - Leachate well 138R | ecosystem: Engineered > Solid waste > Landfill > Unclassified | place: Canada... | reverse complement strand
TTACGTGCAACCACTTCCGGTTGCATGGCTTCGTCCAGATTTTCATTGTCATCAAGGGCATAATCCAAACGCCAAGTATTGAACGGCTGGCGATGCAAAATCACGGCCGAATTCGGCTTGTAAGGCGGGGCAATCCATAGACGACGGGCAATCGGCAAATCGGAAGGCAGCTCGAAATCGCAAATAATGAAATTGCGTTGCAACACGCCATCACCAATTTCTTCATAAGCCAGTCCCAGACTGCGGCGCACCTGACCACGGGCACCGTCTGCCGCAATCACGTATTGCGCCTTCAGCAAATACTCCCCCTGGGGTGAGCTGACCGTCAGAATGGACTGGTCCTGGTCCTCAACATTCACCGCTGTAACTGCATTCAGCCAGCGCAAATCGATCAATTCATTTTCCAGCACCGCATCCAGCAAGACCTTCTCGGTCCAGGGCTGCTGCAACACACTGATATCAGGATGTTTTTCAGCCACCGACTGTTCGTAGGGCGCACTGTGAATCAATTGCCGGCCATGGTAAACATAGTTTCTTTCACGGGTAATGGCTTTTTCACGGAAAGCCGCACTTACCCCCAATCGATCCATCACCTGGACACTGCGCCGGGCCACGGCAAGCGTTCTGCTGCTATCAGAAACCTGATCCCTAGCCTCGAGCATGACGACCGGAATTTCCTGCTGCGCCAGTGTTAAGGCCATTGTCAACCCGACAGGCCCCGCTCCCACCACAACCACCGGATGCACAACTGCCTGGGGTTGATTCAACTCAGGCGGCATCACTGACGAGTACTGCGTCCATTTAAAAAACCCAGGTTTCTCCACTTTCATTTGTCACCTCCATTTTTTGACCGTCTAACGGACTATTTGCCGTATAATGGATAAAATTATATCGATGAAGGTTTATAACGTCAATGTGGTTTTATAATGTTTAATATCCGTTACACTTTTCAGCTTTCATTTTTCATCTCGGAAATTTCAACCAATAGGCACATCAATAATGAGCATCAATGAGGATCACCCGGATTTCGTGACCGCTTTTGCAAGGGGTTTGAGTGTTATACGCTGCTTTGAAAAAGGTGCGGATCGCCTGTCCCTGAACGAAGTGGCGGCGCGTACCGGCCTGGCACGGGGCACGGCACGGCGCTTTTTATTAACCCTGGAGGCCATCGGTTATGTAGGTATGGAAGACAACAAATTCCGTCTGTTACCAAAGGTGCTGGATCTGGGCTATGCGTATCTGTCTTCCATCCCCCTGTCTGAGCTGGCACAACCCTTCATGAAAGGCATCGTGGACAAAATCGATGAGTCCTGCGGACTGGCCGTCCTTGACGGCACCGATGTGGTTTACATAGGCCGCATTCCCCCTTCGCATGTATACACCATTCCGGTGCAGGTGGGCATGCGCATGCCGGCTTTCATCAACGCCATGGGTCAGGTTTTGCTAGCCGACCTGAGTGAGGAAGAGCTGGATGATTTTTTTGCCAAAGCCGAGCTGCGCAAGCAAACCAAATATACTGACATTGATCCGGTCTCTATTCGCAACTCACTGAAAAAAATACGGGAACAGGGCTACGCCATGCCGGTAGACCAGGTCTACGAAGGCCGCGTCTCATTGGCCGTCCCTATCCGGAATCGGGAAGGTCGTGCCATTGCCGCCATGAACGTGAGCGCCATGCTTAGCCGTGTTTCTGTTAAGCGGATGACGACAGAATTCCTGCCTTTGCTAAAAGATGCCGCTGACAAAATGCGAAATGGCTTGTAAAACAGGCGCTATTATTGTTGCTGCAGGGTTATTTCTTTTTGCACCTTCAGCACCTTTACAGGCCAGCTGCTTTTAATGTATGCCAGTACCGCCACAATTTCCTCATCCGTCAACATATCACGGTAGGCGGGCATGTCACTTTGATAACCGGGTGGTGCCGTTTTTCCTGGCACCAGGCCATTCTTGACCATATCAAACAGCAAGGCATCGGGGTGATGCCATGTATGCCCGCTCTGGTCATGCGGTGGTGCTGGCAGGCGCCCATTAGGCATGCGTTCGCGCCAGTTCGGCTGCCCCTGCAACGAAACGCCATGGCACGATGCACACAGGTTGTCATAAATCGGTTTACCCTGCATGACCAGCGTCTGGTTAGCGGGATCAATGAACGCAGGGCCCGGATTACGCCCCTGAAAATATGAAAGAGCCCCCGCTGCAACTACAGCAAAACCGGCAACCGTAAAAAGCAATTTTGTTTTTGTCATGTTTTCCCTGCTTTAGTTAACCCGCACCTTACCCACCATTCCGCCTTCCAGATGACCTGGAATGGTACAGGCAAAATCAACCGTACCAGACTGGTCAAATTTCCAGACCAAGCTTCCACTTTGGCCAGCTTCAAGCGTAATGGCATTCGGTTCATCGTGCATCATAGATGGATTATGTCTCATTTCAACAGCATGTGCTTTCAAGTCCTCCAAAGAACCAATCACCATTTCATGCGGCAGTTTTCCTGCATTTTTAACAATAAAACGAACCGTTTCCCCGGCATTAACACTTATTTCACCAGGCGTGAAGCGCATGGTGTCCAGCATATCAATTTCGATGGTACGCGTAACCTGGGCTGGGTCTCCCGGCTGACCAACGGGAGCCGATACATGCGCATGCCCAGACATGTCATGACCATGGCCTGATGCACCATGATGACCGCCGGCATGGTTACCTGAAGCCAGAGCAAGGACAGGCAATGCGCTTAAAATTAAAACGGAAAGGATTTTTTTCATGATAAATATTCGCTTTAAACTCATTCAAACAAAGAGGCATTTAATGCCATTCGATATAAGAATTTTAGTCACGCATAGCTGTCGCACGGGTGACAGCCTCATTACATTCCTGTCATCATACAGATTACAATACTGTAATGCTTAGGTCATTTTCCAGTCAGTGTCGTGTGGGTAAACTCACTTCAGACATAAATCCGCCCGCATTGCAGACGATTGAGGCAACCTGCATGCGTATTACAGGAGCAAACCCATGAAACTGCTTGTTGTGGAAGACGAGGTTAAAACAGGCGACTACCTGCGCCAGGGTCTTGCCGAAGCCGGTTTTATCGTAGACCTGGCGCGCACTGGCCTGGACGGACACCATTTGGCGTTAACCGGTTCCTATGACCTGATTATTCTTGATGTCATGCTACCCGATGTTAACGGGTGGCGCATTATCCGTGCACTGCGGGATGCAAAGCCATCTACACCGGTCCTGTTTCTGACCGCTCGCGACAGTATTGAAGACAGGGTAAAAGGCCTGGAGCTTGGCGCTGATGATTACCTTGTCAAACCCTTTGCCTTTGCCGAATTTCTGGCGCGCGTACGTACATTATTGCGCCGCGGTGCCGCACCCGCACAGAATGATCAATTGCAAGTGGCCAACCTGACGCTTGACCTTCCCCGCCGGCGTGCCCAGCGCGATAATCAACGCATTAACCTGACCAATAAAGAGTTTGCCCTGCTGGAGCTGCTGGTAAGGCGCCAGGGTGAAGTACTGCCGCGGTCGCTCATCGCCTCTCAGGTTTGGGATATGAATTTTGATAGTGACACCAATGTTATTGATGTCGCCATCCGGCGCCTGCGTGCAAAAATTGACGACAACTACGAGCCCAAGCTGATTCACACCGTACGAGGCATGGGTTACATGCTGGATGTGGACGAGGCTGATCCTATACCTGAGCAATGAAGCGACGTCCCACCTCTCTGGCAGTCCGCCTTACCGTTTCTATTGGTGCGGTAATAACACTTGTCCTGCTCTCATTCGGCTGGATGATGGAACGCTCAATCAACCACCATTTCATCCAGCAGGATATAGACGAACTGAACGCGGTGCGGCAGGCGCTGGAACACACATTGGCTCTATTGCCCAACGATAATCATCCGGAAGCAATACAGGCCACATTTGCCAACGTCATTGTGGGCCACTACAACGCGCAATACCGCATATCCACCTCAACCGGCGCTGTCCTCTATGCAACCTCCGGATCAGATCTGGAAAAATTTGCAAAAACCACGCCACCCGTCATGCAGATCACCAGTGATACCGTTTCCATATGGAAAGATAATGGCAGGACCCTCAGGGGCGTGGTGCTACAAATCACCCCTAACAACCCTGTCATCACAAACGACTTTACCCTTGCTATCGCAACCGAAATAGATTTCCACCTGCACTATCTTGAGAGCTTCCAGCATTATCTGAGAATTATCACCGTAATTGCCTGCCTGATCGCGATTTTGGCAACCTGGCTGGTGGTGTATCAAGGCCATGCCCCCATACGGCGTATTAGCCGTGAGATAGAAAAAATCAACTCGGAACAGCTGCATATCCGCCTGAATGCAGAAGCCGTTCCTGCAGAACTGACCGAACTGGCTAAGTCATTCAATAAAATGCTTGACCGGCTTGAGGGGGTATTTAAACGGCTGTCGGATTTTTCCGGAGACATTGCGCATGAGCTTCGCACCCCCATTACAAACCTCAGAACGCAAACAGAGGTAGCCCTTTCCCAGGCAAGAAGCAGCGGGCAATACCAGGAAATCCTGTATTCCAACCTTGAAGAATATAACCGGATGGCAAGGATGATAAGCGACATGCTGTTTCTGGCCCAGGCCGATAACAAACTGCTGAAGCCAGAACTTGTTAGCATTGATCTTCAAGCCGAAGTTCAGACCTTGTTCGACTATTTTGAAGTCTTGGCCGAAGAGCGCGGGGTAAACCTTGAACTGGCCGGGGAACATGCCAATGTAACGGGAGACCGGCTGATGCTTCGCCGTGCATTAAGTAACCTGCTATCCAACGCCATCCGTTACACGCCTCAGGGAAAAACCATTACAGTCAGACTGATAAGAAATACCGCTACAGATACGTTAAAAATTTGCGTACAAAACCCTGGCGCGGTCATTCCGGCAAAGCATTTGCCATACCTTTTTGAACGGTTTTATCGTCCGGATTCCTCGCGCCAACGCACTGGAGAGGGTGCCGGTTTAGGGCTGGCTATTACCAAATCCATTATTGAAGCGCACGGGGGCAGTATTGCGGTTAGCTCAAACGAAGAAATGACGTCATTTGAAATATCGCTTCCAATCAACGCAGCGCCTGTTGCTGCCCAATCAAATGGCACTAAGAGTTAAAATAATTGAATCAAAAGCAATTCTATTACCGCTAGATATCCAGCACGATTTTGCCAAAATGCTGCCCACTGGCCTGATACTGAAAAGCCGCGACAATATCATCAAGCGCAAAATGACGGCTGATAATCGGTTTCAGTCCGGTCACCTCTATAGCGCGTACGAAATCCTGCTGATGGCTGCGGCTACCTACCAGGATTGCCTGCATGCGCACCTGTCGGGATAGCGCCTGCGCAAGCGGCAACTGGCCGGTAATCCCGCTAAGCACACCAATAACCGCAATATGGCCACCGACACGACTGGCCGCAATGGACTGTGCCAGTGTTTCCGGACCACCAACCTCAATAATGTGATCTACGCCACGCCCACCAGTGAGACGAAGAACAGAGCTGCCCCACTCGGGGTCTTCACGATAATTAATCACCGTATCAGCCCCCAGGGCTTTCAGTTTATCCAGCTTTTCCGGGCTGGATGAGGTGGCAATGACGTTTGCACCGGCAAGCTTGGCCAGTTGCAGCGCGAAGATAGAAACGCCGCCGGTGCCCTGCACCAGAACGGTTTCACCCGGCTTGAGTGAACCACTTACAAACAAGGCCCGCCAGGCCGTCAGGCCAGCCGTTGTTAATGTTGCAGCTTCCGCATGACTGTAACCACGCGGCGCATGGGTGAAGGCGGTTATTGGCAACGTTACCTGCTCACGGGCAAAACCATCGATACCGTCACCGGGTGTGCGTCCAAACCCGGCACGTTGTGGATTGCCCTCCTGCCAATCGGGAAAAAAGGTACTGACAACATGATCGCCAACCGCGAACTCTTCAACGCCGTCACCAACCGCAATAACCTCACCCGCTCCATCAGACATAGGGATTCGTTGTTCATTGGGTGGTGTTGCACCGCTGACAACGCACAAATCGTGATAATTCAACGAACTGGCAAAAATGCGTACGGTGATTTCACCTGGTTTTGGCTCGCGGGATTCACTCGTTCCAACAACAACGTTGTCAAAACCGCCACCGGCCTGAACATAAACCGTCTTGATATTCATGCTTTCTCCAAATTCAGTGGTTGTATCTTACTTCTAACTGTCAATAGGTGGGCGATATATGCACAGCCCCTCACCAAAGGCGCGCAATAAACTGTTAATGGCTACCTGGATGCTGGCCGCCTGGGTTGTTATTACCTTGTACCGCTGGCGTGGCGGCCTCAGCTTATTACTGAATCCGTCAATAGAACCAGGCATATAGTAATATATGATTGGTTCATTTTAAGAAAAGGATTCATTAATGGATGATCTTATCCAGCTTGCCCATCTGGTGGGCGTTGGGTTAGTCCTCATGCTGCCCTTGGCCAACCCGCTTATCTCTATGACGTTACTGCTCTCGCTAGGCAGCAACATTCCTTACCGGGAACGCCAGAAACAAATCACTCAATCAGCCTTTTATGTTTTTGGGATTATGCTGGTTGCCTATTTTGGCGGCACCTGGATCATGCAATCCTTTGGTATTTCAATTCCCGGCCTGCGCATTGCCGGAGGACTCATTGTTGGCGGAATCGGCTTTCAAATGTTGTCGCCCTCTTCTCACATGGATGACATGCCCGAAGCGGACACCGTGAATGCACAAATTGCCAGTAAAAAATCAACCAACATCGCCTTTGTTCCTCTGGCCATGCCTGGCACGGCAGGACCAGGAACCATTGCAATGATCATTAGTACAACGGCAAGTATCCCGTCTTCCATTACAAGTGTCTATTCCTCATGGTTCCTGCACACGGCAGCCCTGCTTGTCTTTCTTTCGCTCAGCCTGTTATTCTGGGTGGCCTTGCGCTTTGCTGGCCGCGTTGTTGCGGTCATCGGTCAAAGTGGCGTAGAAGCCATTTCCCGCATCATGGGCTTTTTACTGGTGTGCATGGGCGTTCAATTCATTATTAACGGCGTGCTGGAAATTGCGACCGAATTTATGGCTACGCAGGCTGTTTAAAGCGTACAGGCAGTCAAAAAACATATTCATTCCAGTCTACAGTTTTTTCAGCATCCAAACATCGCACCCGCTGTGAACAACACCTTCCAGTGGGCGATCAAGATGCTGAAACCCGAATTTTTCATATAGGGATATTGCTGACGTCATGCCAGACAAAGTATCAAGGTAGCATTCCTTGTATCCCTTTTGGCTTGCATAAGCCAAACACCTGGCAACCAACTCCTTCCCAATCCCCAGGCCCCGAACCTCTTTTAAAAGAAAGAGCTTTCGCAGTTCGCACGTCTGATTGCTGCCACTGAAAGGGGCAACACCACAGCCACCCACAATGCTTCCGTCCATACTCGCCACCAAGTACAGGCTGCCATTTTGGTCGCCATAATGCGCACTCATTTCAACCACTTCCGCATCGGAGGGACCATACCCTTCACCGATGGCACCAAACTCTTCGCCAACCTTTTTTATTATGTTGCAAATATCGTGGTCGTGCCCTGCCTGGATTTCTAAAATTTCAACTGCCACCCACTTCCCTCCTTTTATATCTGGCAAATTTGACCTGCTTCCAACCGCTCCCCGTTCCCACGCTGGAGCATGGGAACTAGCCTAATTTGACTTACTTCTACCGCTGCTTGTTCCCACGCAGAGCATGGGAACAAACCTAACCTTACACTCGTTCCCATGCTTACACTCGTTCCCACGCAGAGCATGGGAACAAACCTAAAAATTTGACCTGCTTCAAACCGCTACCCGTGCACTCGTTCCCACGCTCTGCGTGGGAATGCATATCACGCTTCCAGCGTCCCGTTATCAATCACAAAACGATACTTGACATCACCCTTGAGCATACGCTCGTAGGCATCGTTAATCTGGTCTGCCCGAATCATTTCGATATCAGCAACAATGCCATGCTCGGCGCAAAAGTCTAGCATTTCCTGGGTTTCAGGAATCCCGCCAATCAGAGAGCCGGCAAGGCTTCGCCTTTTCATGATAAGACTGAACACATTGGGTGAAGGATGCGGTGTTGATGGTGCCCCCACCAATGTCATCGTGCCATCCCGCTTAAGCAATGCAAAGAAAGGATCCAGATCATGCGGGGCGGCAACGGTGTTAAGAATAAAGTCAAGACTCATGGCATGGGCTGCCATTTCATCGGGGTTACTGGAAACCACAACCTCATCCGCCCCCAGCTTTCTGGCTTCGGCACGCTTGGACTCTGAGGTTGTGAACGCCACAACATGGGCGCCCATGGTATGGGCCAGTTTAATGCCCATATGTCCCAACCCGCCAATACCAACCACACCCACTTTCTGGCCTGGCCCCACTTTCCAGTGACGCAATGGAGAATAGGTGGTAATGCCTGCGCACAGCAAGGGTGCTACGGCAGCCAACTGGCTTTCCGGGTGACGGATTCGCAGCACATACCGCTCATGCACCACAATTTGCTGGGCATAACCACCCAAGGTGTGCCCCGGCGCATCGGGCGTGGGACTGTTATACGTGCCCACCATATGATCACAGAAGTTTTCCAGCCCCTCGTTGCAATCCGGGCAATGCTGACAACTGTCAACAATACAGCCAACCCCCACCAGATCGCCTTTCTGAAAGCCGGAGACCTGCTCGCCCACTGCCAATACCCGGCCAACAATCTCATGACCCGGCACGCAGGGATACAAAGTGCCCGCCCACTCGGAACGAACCTGGTGAATATCGGAATGGCATACGCCACAAAAAGCGATATCAATCTGTACATCGTGCACCCCCAGCTGGCGCCGGGTGATTTCCATGGACTCAAGAGGCAGATCGCCCGCCCGGGCGCCATACGCTTTTACTTTCATTGCAATACTCCTTGCTAGTGTCATAACCCGACAATTTTCGGATTATATAATCAGGCTCTTTCCAAAAACTCTCCCACATAAATCATATGCTCAAAGGGCAATGTCCCCCCTTCTGTCCGCTCAACAATGGTATCTAGCGTGGCCCGCAATACCGATTGCTTTTCAGCCACACCGGCATGCAAAACAATGGCAACGGGGGTCTTTTCCGGATAATGCTGCATTAACTGCCTGACCACTTCAGGCAAGGCCAAACCCATGGTAAAAAAAGCCAGGGTGGATTGGGATTCAGCCAGTTTTACCAAAGGGTCCGTACCCTGGTAGCCTTCACGCGTTGTTTTAGCCGCCGTCAGTATCACAGATTCATTACGCGGTCCATTGGTGACCCCTTGCGCAAGAACGGCATTGGCGGCGTTAAAACTGGAAACACCAGGAATCACGACCGGGTTCAGGTCTTGAAATTCTTTCAGATAACCTACCTGCGGCCCATACACCAAAGGGTCCCCGTAATCAAGCACGGCAACGGTTTTGCCTGCGTTGACAGCTTTACGGATAATATTACGCGTTTGCGCTTCCAGTGCATCAACTTCTTCATCGGTTTGCTTGCGCCGGGCCATTGGGGTGAACAGGCCATGTCCGGCGTTGTACACTTCCTTGCCCTGAAGCAATTCAGAAAAGTTTTCCTGTACCCGCGTCATGGCAAAAACCACATCTGCCTGCCGGGCTGTTTTTAACGCACGGACTGTTATATTGTCCGGATCGCCAATACCCATACTGACAAGGTAAAACTGACTGCTTGTTTGCCCATTGGCATCCAAAGAAAACATATTCATTCCTATCTACTATTTTTTTAACATTCAAATGTTGCGACCACTTTGGTGTTTAGGTGGAGAGTGTATTTGTTCCCACGCGGGAGCATGGGAACTAGTCTACCAGTCTGGTGGCCTAATGGGTTAGCGTTTATCCTGCTCTTGCAGCCACTGTTCCCTGCCATAGGTATAGCCCGGAAACTCGTGTTCAAGCGTGGTTTGCCCCCGAAGCAGGCGGTTTGCAAGATCGGTTACGTTTTTAAGTTCTGTTTCATTGCGCACTTCAAACGGTGCCGCCAACTCTACCCCGGTCGCCCATGAAAGACATTCACGTTGCCAACGGGGTTTTACGGCATAATCCATCCCTTCTTTTTGCAGTCGCTGTTTGATCGTATCCAGCCTGTCATAGTATTGCCGGGTTTCATCCGTTCCTGGCGGCACGGTATAGCTGATGATTTTTTTACGCGAGCGGCCAACCGCTTTATGGTTGGGGATGCCATCATCAAAAAGCCGTCCATTTACCGGAGAATGACCAGTTTCCTTGCGGGCCTGCTCATCAAGCGCATCAGCATAAACGAAGCGCGGATGCTGCCACCAGACCATCACGCGCCGGTCTCCCAGAATAAACCCGGCATCATCCCACCATGACAAGTCATCCGGCTTTTTTTCATCATAGGAATGGATCACATAGATGCCATTTTTCATCACCCATTTACAGCGACGGTGATAAGCCTTTTGTGCCTTACGCAGGCGTTCAAATCGTTCAAGTTTCATAATGGAGCCTTTGAAAACGGGTGTTTTTCCCACCCTCACAAAGCAGACAATTATTATCCATGGCCTTGTTGGTAAGCCCACGATGCAACACGGTGGGAGCGCCTGATATCCGTCAGAAATTATAATTGTTCTTATGACGTGGGATTCGAAATATCTTCAAGCATGAAATTTCCATAACCGACAGCGCTGTTACAACTTCATCTTAGACATAAAAAAACGGAACCCCATGTTTCAAAGGATTCCGCTTTTATCACTGCAAGTATGCTGAGCATTTTCAGCACACGCGCATTCAGATCACTTGGATCTGGGTGGCGCAAGGGCCTTTTTGCCCTTGACCTGCCACGAATGAGACACGTTGATTCTCTTCAAGAGATTTGTGGCCAGCGCCTTGAATTTCGCTGTAGTGTGCGAAGAGATCCTTGCCGCCAAACTCAGGCATGATAAAGCCGAAGCCCTTATCGTTGTTGAACCACTTCACAATACCGGTTTCTGTCTTCAATGTAAATCCTAAATATACTAGGGAGAAATATCCCTAAATTTATTGTCGTCGTTTACTTCAACAATAGATAGCTTTGTTTCAAAATGACACATCTATCGGCCGTTACGCACACATCCACGATGCAAAACGGGTGCTTTTTCCTCCTTCCCAAAGCAAGTAATTATTGTCCCTGGCCTGTTGGTAGGCCCAGGACGCAACGTGGTGGGAACGCCTGATGTCCGCCAGAAATCCCTGACTGGACAACTCTGCGGTAATGAGTGAATCATGCTGGTAATTACGCGCCTGCCATTGTTCCAGATAATTTTCTGATGCCAGGAAATTGCTTTTTTGGGCGTTACACGTATTATCTGCCAACACAAAGTTATGTCCGGTATCCGCTGGATATAACGACCAAGGTATGAAATGGTCCACCGCAACTTTTTTGTTCTTCAGTGACTGATTGCAGTAAAAACAGCGGCACTGTTGCAAATCCATTAAAAAATCGGCCACTTTACCCAGCTGGTTCCGGGTAGGTGCAAACAGGAACGCATTCAGGTCTGGCAGGCCATCCAATACGGGCAGGTTGTTTTTATTTTCCCGCACAAAATCCACCCAGCGCTTTTGGCACAACTCTTCGATCATTTCGCTAAACTGCCTTAAGCAATACATCACCTTGGGCAATAACTGCAAATGATGCCTCGATGCATCCAGATGATATAAAAACTCAATACTTTGGCCATTCAGGTTTTGCAAATACACCACCGGCATTCTTTTAACGGTGCCGGCAACCGCTTTTTTCAGCTTCAACCATTCAGCGGCATTTTGCCTGGCCGCAGCCAGGGTTTTAAATTTTTCCTGTGCCGCCAACACCAAATTCACAATACTGGCCTGTGGCCCCGTGCTTTGCTGCAGTACAAAAGGTGCCTGCTCATTAAACTGATAAGGTCTGGCCTGCCACCAGTACAAATCAATGAATTTTTCTGCAATATCAAGATAATCCAATGTCAGACATTCACCGGTATCCACTCCCTGCTCAATAGCCAGTCTGGACAAACTGATCAGCAAAGCAAATTTATAAGTGGATGTAAAACTTCCCGATTGCAATATTTGCTGAATCTGCTTCAGAAATCTTAACTGCTCTTGTGGCGTGGGAATCGAAATATCTTCAAGCATGAAATGTCCATTACTGGTCAACAGTATCCAATCATCGCTCAACGTCACACGGAGGTTGAAATTAAGAAAAAGACTCA
>Ga0265293_10011199_pt1 | contig 12269 bp, 14 predicted proteins | sample Munlanlewell138R_FD_192505 | JGI IMG/M metagenome (GOLD analysis project Ga0265293, IMG submission 192505) | Leachate microbial communities from a municipal landfill in Southern Ontario, Canada - Leachate well 138R | ecosystem: Engineered > Solid waste > Landfill > Unclassified | place: Canada... | reverse complement strand
CCAATGCTGAAGAAACTATAGAGCAAAAGCGATATTGGGCTGAGCAGTTTTTCAATTTAATTCATAATATGGAATTCATCCCCTCTACTCCTTGCTTGATTAACGCCGACATTGAAGAGCCAGGTCAGCTTAGTAGTTGCTTTATTTCATCCTTAGAAGATAATATTGAATCTATTTATACTGTCAATGGAGAATGCGCCAAGATTTTCCAAAAAAATGGCGGAATAGGATTTGACATTTCACCTCTTAGACCTAGAAATTCTACTGTAGAAACTTCAAAAGGCTATACCATAGGTCCAGTTGGATTTATGGAAATTTTTGACCTTACAGCTAAAAAAGTTACAGAGAATAATATTCGGAAAGGCGCTATCAAAATTGATTTAGAAATCTACCACCCTGACATTTATGAATTTATTCACTGTAAAGACGATACAACAAAGTTAAATAACATGAATATTTCTGTTGGGATAACAGACAAATTTATGAACGCAGTTAGAAACGACGAAGTATGGCAGTTAAAATTCCCAGACTATTCTTGGGATAAAGAAATTTATAATGCGGAATGGGATGGGGATATAGAGTCATGGGAAGCTAAAGGATACCCAGTTAAGGTCTATAAAGAAGTAAAAGCAGCCAGCCTCTATAGAGAGATTATGGAAGCTGCCTGGAAAACTGGTGAGCCAGGAGTGTCTTTTATTGATACCATGAACCGTGCTAACCCAAACCCACATATGGGCAAGGTAAGAAGCACGAATCCTTGTCTCCATAAAGACACATTAATGGTCACCGACCAAGGCCTAAAAAGAATAAAAGATTGCGAAAGTGTATCAGTGTGGAACGGACAGAAGTTCTCAGAATCTAAGGCTTGGAAAATTGGCGTAAAAGATGTTGTTTTGGTGAGAACCAATAGTGGGTTCGAGTACACTATTACACCAGACCACAGATTTTTGCTACATGATCAAACTTACTGCGAAGCAAAAGATCTTTTAGAAAAAAAGATAGCTTTTGATTTGTCAGAAAAAGAATGGAAAGGTTATAATCCGTATCCTAATGCAAATTATAATGTTCTAGGATTTGAGTTTGGAGGCGGGGCCTATCACATTGCTTCTGGAAGAATGAAATATATTTATGTAACGAGAGACTTAGATAACCAAGTTATTGAAATGATCGAAAAAGAATTTAATAATGAATTTTATGATGATGGTAGGTTAACAATCAATATTCCATACGGAACAATATATGCCGATGCTTTCGTAGGCGGTATTGGCTCCAGAATGATTCCTGACTGGATCATGGCTCTTCCGAAGAAAGAAATGGCAGGCTTTATTAGAGGTTTGATAAGTGCCAATGGAACCAACTTAGAAAAATATCGCAAGATTCAGTTAGTTTCAATAAACAAAAGAATGCTCCAACAAGCGCAACAGATGTTACTGCTGTTTGGTATTAAGTCAAAGCTGTGGGTTCATAATAAGGAACATGAGGTTGAGTTCCCTAATGGCACTTATACTTGCAAGGAGAGCTACCATTTAGTAATTAGTAAATCTTCTTATGTGAAGTACTTAAATGAAATAGGGTTCATTCAAGATTATAAAAACGGTGTGCCTAAAGGTAGTTTTAAGCAAGAAGAAAATTACGAAACAGTTGTTAGCATAGAAGCTCTTGGACAAGCAGAGGTCTGGGACTTCACAGAGCCTAGCCTGCACCGTGGTGTTACTAATGGTGCTATTGTTCATAATTGTTCAGAATTTTGCTCCATCCCCCATAATAGTTGTAACCTAGGATCTATTAATCTCTCTACTTGCGGAATAACAAAAGATGAAATTATTAAAGAAGTCAAAAGACGAACAAAAATTGCCATTAGATTCATTGATAACATGATTACAGTAAATAAACTTCCCTTAGAAAAAATTGAAAAAGTAACAAAAGCCGTTCGTAGTATAGGCTTAGGTGTAATGGGACTATCGGATATGTTTTATAATCTTGGAGTTAAGTATAACTCAAAAGAAGCCTATGAATTTACTGATTTACTTTTTAAGACAATTAAACAGGAAGCAATTGAAGCCTCCGTTGAGCTTGCCAGCGAAAAAGGAGTTTATAATGCATGGACTGGAAGCTTGTGGGAAGAAGCAGGAATCCCGACAAGGAATTCCAATTTTCTATCAATTGCACCAACCGGAAGTATTTCGTTTTTGGCAAATACTAGTGGAGGCATAGAACCAAACTATGCTTTAGTTTATACCAGGGAGACTAATGATAAAGATAAATATTATATAGTCAATCCTATTTTCGAAAAAGAATTAATAAAGAGAGGTTTATATTCTGAGGAAATACTTGATAAAGTCTCAGAAAATAATGGTAACTGCCAAGGCATTTCTGAAATACCAAAAGATATGCAAGAAGTGTTTGTTACAGCCTATGATATCTCTCCTGAAGAACACATTAAGATGGTTTCTATTATCCAGAAATATGTAGATCTAAGCATTAGCAAAACTGTAAATTTGCCTGAGTCTGCAACAATAGGAGAGGTTATGGATATTTACATGCTTGCTTGGAAGGAAGGATTAAAAGGCGTAACAGTTTATCGCGATAAGTGCAGAGAAAACCAAGTGCTAACAACTGGCAAAAAAGAGACTCAAAAACAAGAGAATGGCTATGTCAAAGTTACAAAAGCAATGGATGTCGCTTACGGAAAGAGGCTTAAAGTAAAAACAGGATGTGGAGCTTTATGGTTATTTTTTTTTGTTGATGAAAATGGAAACTTGGCAGAAATCTGGTCTCAAGTTTCAAGCGGTGGCTGTAAAGCGAATATAGAAAGTATGAGCAGACTCATAAGTCTATCTTTCAGAGCAGGCATAGATCCAGAATTGATTTTAGATCAGCTCTCAAGTGCTTTTTGTAAAAACTCTATGGACAAAGTTGGATCTAAATCATGCGGACATGTAATTGCTAAAGAAATCAGGAAGTTTCTGGACGCAAACGAGATTATCGTTGCTGTTTCAGGATTTCAGAATAATAATAATACTAGAAAAAATACCACCAATAACTGTCCTGACTGTGGCAGCGAGTTAAAGCTAACAGAAGGGTGTATAAAATGTAACAATTGTGGCTATTCCAAATGCTAATAATTTATACTATTTAAGGAGGCTGCAAATGAAAAATCTTGATAGAATCATGAAAATTTATACTATTAATTACAAAGCTAAGCAAACTAGCAAAGAAAATAAAAAATACTTTAGAAAATTTAGGAGAAATAAAGAAAAAAGGATAGTAAAAAAAGAAATAAAAAGAGAAACCGATTAAATGAATACTGGCGGCGGCGTGGTGTGAACACGCTGAGTTACCTTTACCGGAGCTAGAAACATTCGAAACAGAAGCTGTGATGATATCAAGAGCGTGTCAAAACGGATAGGTACGCCATTGTGTGCGGAACTCACTAAATTCCGTTAAGTCGGTTAAAATCCGACCCGCCAGTGTTTTTATAAATAAGCCGGTAGCAAAGCTCTAAAGGAGCTACTACATAGATAAAAAAAGGAGATGGTTAAGTGAATTACAACAGGTCAGTAAGAGTAGGAAGGATCACTAGAGACGCAGAGTCAGGAGGCCCAGAGGGTAAGAAGTGGGCACGTTTTGGCCTAGCTGTTAACCGTAGCTACAAAAACAGCGAAGGTAAACGACCAGTAGACTTCTTTGAAGTCGTGACTTTCGGCGATGGATTTTCTAAAATGGTCGCTGAAAGTGGAAAGAAGGGGCGTCTGGTATTAGTCGAAGGCGAAGACAGGTCTCAGGAAAGGATTAACGAGGCCACAGGTAAAAAAGAAAAACAATGGTCTTTCCATGCGGACAATATCCGCTGGCTAGACTACCTTGAGCGCACCAATACACAATCTAGCGCTACTGAACCACCTGTCTTTGACGAAAGCGACTTTCATGTCGACGAAGAAGATCTTCCCTTCTAAAGAAAAGGGGGGCTAGTTCTTACTAGCCCCTCCCTAAAAAAAATATTTCTAATTAGGAGAGCTTTAAGAAGATGAGTTGTGATCATTATCCGTGTCACGATCTAGAAGAAATGAATTGTTTTTTTTGCTATTGCCCTTTTTATTCATTTTGTTCCAACCTTAAAGAAGATGACCTTAAGTGGATAAAAGAAGAAGTCGGTCTCGGAGGTTACTGGCTTGATAGATCAGATCACGATCTTCCCCCAGTGTTTGCGTGTGAAAAATGCACCTTGCTTCATCAAAAAGAAGTAGTAGATTATGTAAGAAAAAAAATGGTTGACTTAATTGCAGAAATCTTTACGAAGATAAGGAGAGAAAAAAAGAATGAATAACGACTTAAAGAAACTAAAAGACTCTATTGACGGGCTTATTGTTCTTTTGTATTTAAAACTAGATCTTGACGACATCTCTGCTCGTAAAGAAACAATCAATATCTTTCTAGACAGACTAAATAAAATGATTTTAGACAATATCTCCTTTGAATGCAAACAAGAAATTTTACAAAGTCTAAATAATAAAGTAAGGGAGATTAATTATGGAAGATAAATTAAAAAAAACTATAACCAGTTTAAATAAAAAATACGGTGAAGGAACTATAAAGAGACTAGGAGACGATCCTCTTTTAGATATCCCTAGAATCTCTTCTGGTATTTTATCATTAGATTTAGCTCTTGGTGGCGGCTATCCAACAGGTCGTATAGTAGAAATCTATGGCCAAGAAGGAAGCGGCAAAACAGCAATTGCCACTTACGGTCTAACAGAAATCCAAAAAACGTTAGGCAATATAGCGGTTATCGATGTTGAACAAACTTTTAACCCCGCCTACGCCGCCAAAAACGGAATGAATATTGAGTCTTTGTATTGGTCACAACCAGAAACCGGAGAACAAGCGATGGATATTGCTGAAGCTTTAGCGCTATCAGGTGTTAAGGGTATCCTTTACGACTCAGTGGCAGCAACTATGCCAAAACATGAAGGAGAAAAGGATATGGGCGACCCAACTATTGGCACTCAAGCAAAGCTAATGAGTCAATGTCTAAGAAGGTTAAATCCTACTTTAAACAAAAACAATTGCACAATCTTCTTTGTAAACCAGCTCAGAGAAAAAGTAGGAGTAATGTATGGAAACCCAGAAGTGGTACCCGGTGGAAGAGCATTAAAATTTTATGCCTCTATCAGGCTCAGCGTAAGACCAGTCGCCTACTTAAAAGAAGATGGCAGTGAAATTACAACCAAAGAGGGTGCTGTCGGCCACAGAATTAAAATAAGAGTAGAAAAAAATAAAGTATATACACCTTTTAAAATAGCAGAATTTGACTTTTATTATGGGATCGGCGTTGATCAAGAAAGCGACATTATTAATGTTGCAAGCGATATAGGCGTTATAACAAAAACTGGTTCTTGGTATAGTTACGAACCTCTCGAAGGAGATCATGTAAAAGCACAAGGATTATTAAAGTTTAAAAAAAGCGTTAGAGAAAGAGGCTTGATCGATGAAGTTAGAGAAAGAACTCTCGGATTCCTTTAAGACGAAAAAAAAACAACTGACCAAGATAATAATCAGCGCTGGAAAAGAGGCAAATTTATTAAGCGAGAAGTTCGGAAACAAAAATTATCATATATTGTTAAGAAATCAGAGCTTAAAAAAACTTATCGTACTTTCTATTTCTGAACACATAAAGAGAGCTTTTTATTATTATTTCGAAGAAAAAGATAAAAAATTACTAAGACCTACTATAGTTTACACCATAGATCTTATTAACGAAGCTTTAAAGAGTTCAAATAATGATACCGATATAAAAAAAGCTATAAGAATAAGAAATAAATTAAAAAAGGCTTTAAACATAATTGACACAATTGACATAGAAGGTGATATTTTTGATCGAACTAAGTAGTCTAAACAACCAACAAAAAAAAGCAGTTTTTCATAAAAAAGGGCCACTCCTTGTTTTAAGTGGACCAGGAGCGGGAAAATCTAGAGTTATAACAAACAGAGTAGCATATTTAATCGATTCTGGTATTTCACCAGAAAAAATCATGATAACGACTTTTACAAGAAAAGCAGCAGGAGAATTGAAAGAGCGCGTCGAAGCCACTCTAGGAAGTAGTTGCGCAAAGAAACTAAGATGTGGCACTTTTCATAGTGTATGCCTTTCTATTCTTAAAGAGTTACAGCCAAAAAGAGAGCTTATGATTATTGACGACCAAAACGCTGCTAATTTACTAACAAATTTCGCCATGGAAGAAGGGGTATCGGTTACTTCCAAAGACCTTCTCACCGATATCTCAAAAATGAAAGCATGGATGATTGACCCAAGGGCTGCCTTAATGCAAAGCAAAACGGCTTTTGAGGTCAATTTAGGAAGAATTTATGAAAAATATGAGAAATATTTAGCTTACAACAATCTTCTTGATTTTGATAATATTATTCTTGAGTTAATTAAATTAAAAAATGAAGAAAAACACAAAAACGTTATAGATAACATGTTCGACTATGTTCTAAGCGACGAGTTCCAAGACACAAACTTTCTACAAGGGACTCTATTAAAATCTTTTCTGACAAAACATCAGAATCTATGTGTTACAGGAGATGAAAGTCAAGCAATTTATAATTTTAGAGGAGCAAATCTCGATGAAATTCTAAACTTTGAGAAAGTCTACAAGGGTACAAAAAGAGTTACGCTAGGTTTAAACTATCGGTCTACAAAAACAATTGTTAACTCTTCAGCCGCTGTAATCTCAAACAATACAAGAAAGATGAAAAAGAAGCTAGTGTCGTCTTCAGGGGTTTTAGGAAATCCTATATATATAGCTAGAAGATATAACCCAGAAAATGAAGCTGAGCTTATCGCTAGCCTAGTTAAATGCTGGGATGAAAATAAAACTACTGCTATCTTAGTAAGAGTTAATTGGCAAATGGAACCAATAAAAAACGCCCTTGACGCAAACGGCATTGATTATAGTATCTTAAGGGATACGTCAAGGATTCTTGATGAGCAACAAGCCACGGAAAAAAAGATATCACTTCTTACAATTCACGCCGCCAAGGGCTTAGAGTTCGATAATGTAATAGTAGCAGGAGTAGAAGAGGGTCTTTTACCTCACTACCTTTCTTTTGACGGCTTTGGAAGTATCGAAGAAGAAAGAAGACTTTTTTATGTAGCTCTCACCAGAGCAAAAGAAAACGTCGTTTTAACAAGCTGTTACCATCGAAAAAAATGGAACCCTAAATCAAGATTTATCGATGAAATACCCAATAAGTATAAGGAGGAAATTTAATGAATTTCTTGAGAAGATTGCTTAAACAAAAAACACAAGACAAGAAAGAGGATTGTTTTTCAATAGCGTGTAAAGATTGCCATCTTGAGACAATAAGAATCCTTAATAAATTATTAGAAAAAGTAGAATTCTTAGCCAGATCATACGATAGATTAAACGATACTATCCATGACGATCTTTTGGGAGAAAGAGTAGATATTACCATAGATAAGTAAACATCGATTCGAGGTGGTATCAGTGGAAATAGTTAAATTTAATAACATGTCAGCGGCAAAAGCCGCTTTCTCCCTCGGAAAAGTTAAGTTCAAATGTTTGAATTGTGAGAGTATATGTTCTAGTACAGATTATCTCCATCTAGGTAGATACAAAACACAAATCGACAATTTGTATTCTTTTATGGCACAAGAGATATCTGTTTGTGTTAACTCTGTTAGAGACAAGGTTGGCAAAGAGCTATGTAATAGATATGAGTTTGTCTCTAAAAACGGCTACTATTTCTTAAATCCTAGTTTTTTTAGTCTTTACAACCCTAATTTTTCTAACTTTGTCTCACTTGTTTGGAACAAAATTAAATCAGACAAACTTAGCGTTTCAAACGACGAAGCTATTGAGGCTATTTGTGAATTAGTCTGTCTATTACGATTCACAAAATATGTCTTGGCCATAGAAAGCATTAAATCTGTTATCGAAAGTACCTTAAGCTCACTATCAAACAGAGCTAAAGGAATTATTTGTACCTCTGATGAAGATCTATTCTCTAAATCAATAGAAAAGGTGTAAAAAATGTCTAAAGAATTACTATTTTCATTAACAAAAAAAGATTTTAAAATAGAAACTTTCCGCTCTGGAAAGAAAGGCGGTCAGAAGCGCGACAAAACCAGCTCAGCCGTTCGCATTACTCACTTAGAATCAGGAGCGGTTGGTGAAAGTCAAGACGAACGAAGCCAGCTTCAAAACAGAAATAAGGCTTTCTTGAGGCTTATCGAAACAAAAGAATTTAAGCTTTGGCATAAGTTAAAATGCGCAGCATTGATACAAGGACATAGTGAGTTTGAGGCAATGATAGCAAGAAAAGCAAAAGAGGACATGAAGCCTGAAAACATTAAAACTGAGATAAGAACAGAGGAGGGATGGAAAGAAGTTCCTTATGACTACATCAAAAAGGAAAATTAAAAAACCCATATAGGACTCAAAAATTGGAAATTTTCTGGAGACCCAAAAGGTGAAATAAAAAAACGGAGGTGTTTTTGTTTATGAGTCACGAAATTTATGAACACGACTCAATGTTCTACGCAGGTGAAACTCCTTGGCATGGACTTGGTACCAGTGTCGAGAGAGCCCTAACCGCAGAGGAGGCAATGATTGCCGCAGGTCTAAACTGGACAGTAAAAAGTGTCCCGCTTTATGCCATGTATGACGGAGGAATGATCCCAGTTGAAAACAGAAGAGGAATTATTAGAGAGGACACTCGTGAACCCTTAGCGGTGGTTGGTGCTGTATATCACCCTTTCCAAAACTCAGAGGCTTTCGAGTTCTTTGACGAGGCCGTAAGGACAAAAGAGGCAAAATACGTGACAGCAGGAAGTCTTAAAAATGGGAGAAAAGTTTGGATATTGGCCGAAATAGGGAAGAGTTTTAAAGTAGCGGATATTGGAGATGAAATGAAAAAATATGTTCTACTATATACCTCCCATGACAGGACTAGCGCAGTAGACATAATGATTACCCCCATAAGAGTAGTGTGCTGGAACACCCTAAACGCTTCGCTCCGTCAAGGAGAACGAAGGTCTAGGCTTAGGCATACACCAAACATTAGAAGTTATGCTAAAAATGTAAGTGAAATGCTTGGGATAGTAAATGAATACTACCAAGACTTTGAGGAGTGCGCTAATTTATTTGCTAAAACTCCTCTCAAAAATGAAGAAGAGTTTGAACGATATCTTGACAAAGTAGGTTTTAAGATTAAAGAAGATACCTCTAGTAACTCTAGAATTATCAAGATTAGAGATAGACTTACTGAGTTATTTGATGGGCAAGGATACGGAACTGACATGAATAAACATTCTATCTGGAGTGCTTATAATGCTGTGGCAGAATTTGTCGACCACGAAAGGAGTACTCGGAGTACTAAAAATTATAATTCCTCCGAAGATGCCCGTCTTGACAGTCAGTGGTTCGGCTCTGGAGCATTAATCAAAAGACGCGCCTGGGACAAGGCTCTTCAGATGACAAAGTGAGGATGTCCCTTTACTAATGTAGGGGCACATTTAATATGTGCCTCTGCAATCATTTTCGAAAGGACGGATTGATATATTACACAAAAATATTACTTGTATTTTTGACTTGTTAAACTTTTTGGCAGAAAGAGAGGTTTTGTTTTACCCTTATCACCCAAAGTTTATCTATAAAAAAACAGAATTGACTGATTCTATAGACGAAAAGTATCCAGTTTTTTTCCCTGAAGAAAAGGGTTGTCCTTTTTCCTTAGTTCGTCATAGTTCAAAGCTAAATGTAAGTATCTCAATGAAAATTGATGGAACAGTCCAGTTAAAAACCATCGAAGGAAAGAAGCCTTCAGATCTTGGTCTTACTTCTCCTCGTCTTGTGTCTATTTTTCGTACATTTACGCTTATAAAAGACGGCAAGATCAATGTTGAAAAAATTTACATTTCTGCACCAAAGGGAGACATTGATTTTTTAGTTTCGAAAGGATTAGTTACTGATATTAATTCAGGAATTTTTGAGTTAAGCCTTTCAAAGCTTCCAGTCATCGACAAGAAAGAATATTCAATTACCAAACTTTGCGACCTAGCTTATAAAGAACAAGAATTAAAAGGTATTGTTAAAAGCCTAAAGTTTCTAAGAAAAGAAAACTTTAAAGAAGATTTGTCAGCGTTTACTCCAGAACAAATTGATTATCTATGGGCAAATGGAATAAAAGACGATATCTTCTGCCCTCCGACCAAACAAATCAAGGAGAAAGAAGAATCCCCAGTTAAGTGTTTTGAAGTTAAAATTGCTGGGCTGTCTTCTCTTCCTACTGTGCAAAAAGTTTTAGATAAAATTGAAGCAGAAAAGCCCAGAAATCTTAGCGAGTCTCTTGTGGAAAAAGGTATACAGCTATATAATACACTCTCTAAAAAAGAACAAATTGACTCCAAAATTAATAGTTTAGAAAAAGAATTGCAAGATATAAGTAAAGAGATTCAAGCTATTAAGTTTACCATTGCTCTAAATGAGAAATGGTATGAGATGTTCTCTGGAGATCAGGTAGAACTTGAGCTTGAGAATCGCAAATTCAAACTTGATCTTTGTGAAAAAATCGCTTAAAATAAAAGGGAGGATTTTTAATGGATTGGAAAAAAATTCTTGAAGAACTGTCTGCTCCATTTCCGGCAAGCGAAATCGAGTGGAGAGTTGGCTCTACAACCCAGGACAAAAAAAGGGGGCTTGCCTTTGCTTATATCTCCAACCGGGCGATTATTGATCGTTTAAATGACGTAGTTGGCGCAGGAAACTGGCAAAATGAGCTAAAACCTTTTGACGTCTATGTCACAGTTCAAAAGCGAAGAAACGAAGAAGACACTTTGGTAAAAAGATTCAAAGAAATCGTATCGCTGTCAAAGAGTTCTGACACCAAAATTAACCCTCACATATCAGGAGAAGAACAATACTCTTATTTAAAAAGCGCGGTAATCTGTGGTATTTCCATCTGGGATGACGAAAAACAGATATGGGTGACCAAATGGGACGGTTCTGATCTGACAGACTTTGAACCAGTAAAAGGCGGAATCTCAGGCTCCATGAAAAGGGCAGCCGTTCAGTGGGGAATTGGTCGTTATCTCTATAATTTACCTGATATCTGGGTGGATTTAGAACCTACTCCCTATGGAACACCTAGAATTAAGGGAACTCCATCACTTCCGGGTTGGGCTTTGCCAAGTGGTTCAGGAAGACCTTCAAGTAGTAAGGAGTTAGAAAAACCTGTAGGGGAAAGTGAACCTGCTCAAGAAAAAGGCGAAGACGATAGTAAATATTATTGCGAAGAATGTGGAGCAGAGATTACCTCCGATGAAGCAGGATATTCTCAGCGCTTTTTCAAAAAGAAGTTATGTCGAGAACACCAAAATAAATACAGAAAATAGGGGGCTGCTATGCCCCCCTTATATTAAGGAGGAATTATAGTGTTTAATTACCGAGTAAAACAAAAAGTTCACAAAGACCCGTATACCTATGTTAAGCTAGAAGCTAATTTTAATATAGGGAACAGAACAATTGTTATTGAGGGAGAAGGATTCACGAAAAGAAATTCTTGCGATGCCCCCAATAAAAAAATTGGCCTAGAGGTTGCGGAAACCAGAGCAAAGGATGACCTAAGAAAGAAAAGGGAGAAAATTAAAACTGCTCTGAGAAAAAAACAATTGACTTAATAAAAATATAAGGGGAGCAAACAGCTCCTCTTTTCTTAGAAAGGAGAGTTTTTTCGTGAAAATTTCCGTAGCTAAAAAAATAATCTTAGAAATGATTCGTTCTTATGAAGACCTAAATAACATACCAAGTTTTATGCTCTGGGGTCCACCAGGAGTAGGAAAAAGTGATACAGTTAAGCAACTTGCTTCTGAGTTAAGCTCGGATGAAAAAGAATGGAAGGTTATCGTCTGGCTACTTTCTACCCGAAATCCTGTGGATCTTCGAGGCATTCCTGTCCCAGACAAAAAAACAGGTAGGGCAGTCTGGTTTACTCCAGCTGAACTCCCCTATGAGGACAAAGACGGAAAATACGGCATTCTCTTTTTAGACGAGATCACTAATGCCCCCAGAGAGGTTCAGACACCCGGTCTCCAACTAATACTAGATAAAAAGCTAGACGAATATGAGCTACCAAAAGGTTGGACAGTTATTGCCGCTGGAAATAGAGTAACTGACCGAGCAGGTAGCTATCAGCTAGCCTCTAGCCTTTGTAACAGATTTGTTCACCTCCCAATTTGTTGCAGT
>Ga0265293_10011198_pt1 | contig 12270 bp, 9 predicted proteins | sample Munlanlewell138R_FD_192505 | JGI IMG/M metagenome (GOLD analysis project Ga0265293, IMG submission 192505) | Leachate microbial communities from a municipal landfill in Southern Ontario, Canada - Leachate well 138R | ecosystem: Engineered > Solid waste > Landfill > Unclassified | place: Canada... | reverse complement strand
GCGAACACGTACTTCTTGTCAGGCATATGAGGCGTAATGATCCGCACATCAACGCCGCTTTGGGCAGCAATCTTCAAGGCAGTAATCATCTCATTGTCGAGGATTAAATATGGGGTGGTTATCCACACATACCGCTTGGCCATGCTGATGATCTGGATGTAGGCATTTTCGGCGACGTTGTCATCATCAAGCGGGTTATCACTGAACGGTTGGACAAAGCCATCGGTGTGGGCGGTGATTGTTGGTCGGTGGGCAGCAAAATTCTCACTTTTGCCAGTTGAGAAAGCCCAAAGCTGCAGAAACATCTGGCTCAAGGACCAGACTGCATCACCTTTGAGTTTAACCGCAGTATCTTTCCAATGGCCAAAGCGTAGCAGCCGGTTTGCATATTCATCGGCAATGTTGATACCGCCGGTATAGCCGATGTTGCCATCGATAACCACTACCTTGCGGTGGTTACGGCTATTGAGGCGGCTGTTAAGGTGGGCGCGTAGTGGATTGAAGGCAACAACCTCCAACCCTTGGGAGCGCAACTCTGCATCGAAGTGTGGCGGCAGGGTAAACAGGGACCCCACATCATCGAACATCAAACATACGCGCACTCCCATCCGTTGCTTACGCTTCAGTACCTCATAGATTGATTGCCATAGCTCTCCCTCTGCCACAATGAAGAACTCCATGAAGATGAAGGATTTTGCCTTCTCAAGCTCCTTGAGTAGATCTACGAAGCAGGCCTCTCCGGAGGAGAAGTATTCAACTTCAGTATTGGACCACACAGGGTAGCCGGTGATGTTGACTATATATTGAGCTTGGCGGGAGAGGGTATTAGAATAACGGGTGAGGGCTTGCATCGGCAATAGGTCACTATAGGCGCCTCCCTCAACTCCTTTTTGGTAGACGATGTTCAGTTGCTCCAGGCGGGTGCGTAGTCGTTTGTTCAGTCGCCTATTACCAAAGAGGACATAAAAAATTCCGCCATACAGTGGCAAGAACATAAACAAGAGCATCCATCCAATCTTGTAGGCAGGGTTGAGGTCCCGCACCACAACGACCAAAGTCATGATGATTGACAGTCCACTGAGGATTTGAATCCAGAGGGTATTATTCTGCGCATAGGAGAAGATGACGAAGATCAGAGCGAGCTGGACGCTGATGAGTACTACGGAAATAAAGAGTCTTCCAGTGAGAAACTGTAAGATTTTTCTGAGCATCCACTCCCCCTAGACGAGAGTATAGCACCACTGGCGCAGTGTGGCAAAGCACTACTGACGAAGACTGAATTCGCAGCCGCAGTAGTGTTGACGGTAGAGATTCATTTCCTTTGCAAGGCGGGTGGATTTTTCAAATCCTCCCTTTTTTTTGAAGTCGATGGCTTCAAACCCTTCAAACGCTTCACCGACTGCAAAGATTTGCTTGCTACTCTTAAAGCGACTGACGCTGAGGGTGGTGGTAAAGTGTTTGATGGCCAACTCTTTAGCCTTTTGGGCAGCTTGGCCAAGATTATAGGCAAAGCAGCGGCTACACCGCGTTCCCCCTTCAGCCTCAGCCTCAAGACCTTGTATGAAAGAGAGCCAGCGCTGATGGTCATACGCTTCACGAATTACTGGCAATTGCTCTTGCTCGGCGACCTTCAACAGCTCATCGTACCGCTTATCAGCCTCTTCACTTGGATAAATATTTGAGTTGGAAAAATAGAGCACCGGAGCCCACCCCTCTTCGATCAATCGTAGAATTGAGGAGGTGCTACAAGGGCCACAACAGACATGGAGCAGGATGGGTTTGCTCTTCATGGGCCCAGCATAGGGCATGACGAACTCTCTTGCAAGCGCCCCTTCTTCCCTATACAGTAGGCAGGTGTATGGAGGCTTGTTATGAAGCGCAATAAGAACCTAGGACTCTGGCTATCGATCATCATTACCGTGGCCATTGCCCTGCTGAAAATTCCTATTAGCTACAAGGCGGGTTTACTTGCCCTCTTTATAATCGGATTGCTCTACATTCGTCGAGGTGTCTTCTATTACATCAAAGCCAACAAGAAGATCACCAGCACCAATACTGAGGATTGGGCTGATGCATGGCCACTGTATCGCAAGGCGATCAAGGCAGGGATACAGAAGTCCTTTGTCATTACTGCTGCCTCAATGTTCCTACAGCGCGGCGACCGTGATGAAGGCAAGGCTATGCTCCTTGACCACTTGGCTAACTCCAAAGGTAAGGACCCTACTCTCGATGCTGTAGCCAAGACCATGGTCAGTATGGCCTATTGGATGGAGGGAGACCTCAAACACGCTCTCTCACTTGTCGAAGAGGTCTATGAAAATGGTCCCCGAGACAAGAATCTCTATATCAACTACACCACGTACCTCATCGAAGACGGTCAACTGGAGCGAGCCCAGGAGTTGATTGATGAGGCCCAAACAGCGGGACAAACAAGCCCGGGGACCACAGACAACCAGGGATGGCTACACATTCTTCACGGACGCTGGGATGAGGCTGAGGAGCTTTTTTCCCAACTGGTGGAGCGTAACCCTCGCTTTGCCGAGCCATATGTGCACTATGCACAAATCTTGCTCCATTATGGTGAAGTCCAGCGTGCTATCGATGAACTAGAGCGAGCTGTTGAGTGCAATTTCTCTAATACATCTGCCATGAATAAGAAGACTATCGACGAGTTGCTCAGCCGACTTAAGGACCCAGCCACACGGATTAAGACAGCCAAAGAGATTGACCGTGATCCCAAGGCAGTGGCCAGCGGCAAGTTACCAGCAGTACTGGATGAAGCGTTTGACCCCACCGAAGAGCCTCTTCTTAGCGGTTTTACCAAACGACCGAAGGAGTCGGAGAAGCCAAAGAAGGTGAAAGCTCAAAAAGTTGAGGTGAGTGCTGAGCGCGAGCCAAACACCGACCTCACCGAAGAAGATCTAAAACTCATCGAACAGATGGAGAACTCATAACTCCACGGTAAACCAGAACCCCCATACAAAGCCTCCCGCAGCCTGATCCCACCCACCATAAACAGTGGTGGGGAGGGTGCGGATGCCCAGCAAGGAGATGTCAGTGTGCAGCTCTAGGCCAAGGTTTACCTTAGGCATGAAAGTCTCCTCGGCAAAGACCAGATCACTGTAGACTGCCACTGAGCTATTCTTGAAGATCAACATCTCAGCCACAGAAGGGCTGAAGAGCGGCGGTCTCCATCCGATGGTAGCGTTCACGCCTACCAGATAGTTGGTGGAATTGGTCGAGACAGCCAGGTTGTGTCCTTGGCTCTTGAGTGAGGCGTCTGTTGTCCTAAATCCATCGGTGATCAACAGCGGTACATCACCCTTCCCATCTACGGCAAACCGTCCCCAGATATCTGCATCACCAAAGAGACCAGTTGGCTGATGTATTACCCCACTCTGAGCATTAAAGGCAACAAATGATCGGCTCATTTGATAGTCTCCCAAGAATTGGTAGGAGACAGAGAGGGCTGAGGGAGCTAATTGCCATAAAGAGTTTTGATTGAGCTTCAGCTCGATGGCAGCAGTGGAGTTGAGTAAGTAGGTGTGCTCCTCCCAATTTTGGTGGGCATGGGTAGGATGGAAGACCGATAGGTGCTCATAGGATTGCAGCAATCGCAGAAGAATCTGGCGGTCCCAGGCGAACATTCGACCCTCAACCGTTGCCCCAGCACCCATCATCGGTGCCTTGGCACCAAGATTGTATGCAGCTGAGGTATAGGCCGTGGCACGCATATGGTTGAAGAGATGGTACTCCACCTGGGCGGTCATCGTTGGCATGAAGGTAAAGGCGTCTTGGCTAGTAAAGCTGAAAGAGCCTCCCAGGTTGGTCAGTACGGTGAAGTCTCCAAGTCCCAGTTTATAACTTAAGCCCACCGCCGCATCATTGGTGAGTAGCTTACCTCGCTCTTGGGTAATTGCCATGCCAAGAATACTTGAGCGGCGATGCATACTCACGTGTTCGTACAGTTTATAGCGTTGCTGACTGCGCTCTAAGTTTACTTGATGCTGGTTACGTAGTTCGGCGAGGGAGGACCATCGACTACTCTTTGGAAGAAGAGAGAGGGCTTGCTGTTGCTTTTGCGCTGACTCATACCCTTTTTTGGAAAGGTAGTCGACTCGGGAGAATTCCATGAAGGAGACGTCTTCCACATCATTGCGGATCCAGATAACCTCATCCAGATGTTCCTTCAACTCAGCAACCCCCAGGCGGCGCTTACCGATATCCAAGGAGACGTTGAGAATCGTCAAGGGATTGAAGAGGTCCAGGGTGTCCACATCATAGAAGGTCGTTGAAACGATTACCTGGTCGGCGTAATCAAAGGCCAAGTCCACTGGAACCAGGTTGGTCACCCCGCCATCGATGAGCAGGTGCCCTCGATAATCGACGGGGTCAAAGTAAACAGGAAGCGCATAACTGGCCTTCAATACCGTATAGAAATCTCCCTCGCTGATGATCAGCTGGCGTTTGGTTACCAGATCTTCAGCAACAACGATGATGGGAATCGGCAGATCTGCCAGATCAAGGCCATCACCGAGGACAGAGGCGGTGTTGGATAAGAAGCGTGAGGAGTCGAGCAGACCTCCCCGCAAGGGGACGGTCATATCAAAGAGGCTTTGGATCGAGACACCGGTGACCGCATCAAAGATCTGGTCGGGAGAGAGGCCTGCTGCATAGAGCAACCCAACGATCGATCCCATGGAGTTACTGATGATGAAGTCAGGGACAATCCCCTGCTCCTCTAGGTATCTGAGCACCCCTATATGCGCGAAGGCTCGGGCCGATCCACCAGAGAGGACCAGTCCAATTGGAGACCGCTCACCTTTTGTTTGCTCAAGAATTCGGGCGCGAAACTGCCCATCTCCATAGAAGATTGGCACATCAGCACTGAAGATGGCATCGGCGGACTGGCCAACTAGCGCGGTCAAGACGAGGAAACCCACTACCAGGATAGACAACAGACGTTTGTGACTCTTCACATGCCCCTCCGTGGGTCTAACTCTAAAGCAAATGGTATGAAAAAACAATTCTCATTCTCTGTTGCATTTTCCAAATGGATTTGATAGCATGACTCTCGCATCCGCCGGCGTGGTGAAATTGGTAGACACGTCAGACTCAAAATCTGATGGATGAATAATCCGTATCGGTTCGATTCCGATCGCCGGTAGATTTTTTAAACTCAATCCTTTCCATAGCAACAAATTAACAATGCACAGTTGTGTACAAGTGTACATTTTGTACATTTTTTCTACCTACATTCATCTGATTGCAGCAACTGCGCCTCCAGTGTTTACTACTATCAAAGCGAACAACCGACATTTCATCACTTACCTATATGCGTTAACTCAACACTTTTTTCCATTGTTTACAAAAATGGTTCAATTAGTGTTGTCACGGTCGATCAGCGGTATCGTCTGATGTTCTCTCGATGCTCATCGTAGGTGAGGGCAAAATGGATTTGCTTATCTAGGCCATGAAGATAAAAGAGATCGGGACGCTTTTCTGGAAAGAACGCAGCGGCAACAGCTTCGGCCGATGGAGCTGAGATACCTGTTGGCGGCAACCCTCTCTTTCGACGGGTGTTGTAAGGGGTCTGGGTCTCTAGGGCTTCAACAGGAATCTCAGAGACCCAATCATCTAGTTCATAGCGAGTGGTTGCATCGATGCCAAGTGGCTCATCAATGGCCAGTCGGTTATGGATTACAGCGGAGATACCGCGCATCTCGGCAGTGTTCTGAGTTTCAGCCTGGATTAAGCTCGCGATAATCAACAACTCTTCTATTGAGTAGGTTGCCAGCAAGGGGGAACTGAGATTGGTCTGTACTGCACCCAACATCGCCTCATACATCTGGCGAGCCAAATCCTCTGCTCCGCCGATCTCATACGTACCACCTAAGAGCCACCCTTCAGCAAATCCTAAATGATAGGCATGCATCAACTCTTCGGTAGCTCTCGTGAATGTACCTGGCTCCAAGCCGAGGCGCTGAACCAAGAGAGCATCGATACGGGCGATGGTAAAGCCAGGCCCTGCAGTGATGCTACGAGTCAGAGAGGTGGGGCTGAGCGTATCGCCAATCTGTTGATAATCCATCCCTGGGTACATGATGAAGGAGCCACTACGCAATGTTGAGGCGATACCCTGCTCAACAAAGTACGCCAATACAGCAGGACCATCGTCGACAATGTTGCGGTCAACGAGAAGTTGACTCACCGCAGTAGCACTCATTCCTGGCTCCACAAGGACTACTATTGGCTCCTCTGGTGCACGTTCGATAACGTGCTGCATCGGCCTCATCATCACCATTGTTGCGAACAACACCAACATAGCGATCATGAATGGGACCAAGACCCTAGGACTTCCTAAATCCACAGTCCTTGGTTTTTGTACTGCACGCTTCTTAGGAGAGCTCTTTTTCTTAGATGCTGTTGTCTTTGGCTTTGTAGCAATCGTCGTTGGCTTGGTTTTTGGCTTTGCAGCCGCTGTTGCTGGTTTGGCTTTTGGTTTAGTAGGTGTGCTCTTTTGGGAAGAGGTCTCTGTCTTAGAATTTGGTTTTGGCGGGGGGTCCTTTGCCTTGGCAGTGGCTCCTCCCAAAGAGATGGACATCGAGCGATTAGAGACAGTGGGTCGTTTACGCTCAGATGGGCGCTCCTCCTTCTCCTTATTTTGCACCGCAACTTTCAACGAAGAGGTACTCTTCTTCTCACTCATGGGAGTCTTCATCCTTCTGGGGAACCAAGGTATCGATCTTTCTTTGTTTCTCAAGGATTGAAGCATCCAGCTGAGCTATCTGTCGACCTATCCCCTCCATTTGTGAGCGAAGGTGTACTACCCTCCTACTCTCCAAAAGAATCTGGGCTCGTAGCTCCTCAGCTTCGATCAGGTTACCTAGCTGCTGAATCTCCTCCTCCAGCCGTTGGATTCGTTTGCGATGCAGTGTCACTTGAAAGACTTGGGGGACTGCACTGGCTTGGCTGTGCCCTGCAAGCTGCTCGTAGAGGGCCATACCATACTCTACCGCTCGCCCCTGACTCTCCGTCTCCGCTTCACTCATATGCCGCCGACTCACTTCAAGCCGGGCCTCAGGGCTAGTCGTCTCTTCGCTTTTGAGCCTGGCAACCGCACTTTGATGGACCTCCAACTCTTCGGTAAGCGCATCACGAAGAGTCCGTACCCTCCCCAGTTCCTCTTGCAGGCCAGGCACTCGCTCCAGGGCCAAGTCCTCCTCCCATCCTGCCTTGGCCAGCCGCTCGCCTGCCTGAATGAGCAGACTCTCCAACTTATGGCGACTTCTTGAAAGGCGACGCAGGGTCACCATGCGGGCAACCGAGCGCGGCTTTTGGCGCGCTGAAGCTTTGGTTAGCTTGGCAGTGAGTTGGTAGTGTTCATGAAAAATCGGGTCACAGAGGCGGTAGCTACGCCCACTGAGGGTGTTAAACCCATATGCTTCCCACGCCATCGCCCCGAGTTGGGCATGGACTTGTTGCTCTTCTTTGGCAAGGTTTACGATATCACGCTGAATTTCACCAATTTTTCGTGAGCGGTCCTCAATTTGGCGAATGTAGCCGGCTATCTGCTCATACGAATGCTTTGCCTCTTCATACGTTTGGCATGCTTCGGCATAGCGGCGCTCTTTCTCTTGGATGATATAGGTGAAAGGGTGGTCATCCAGCGGCACATATGTCCTGCCCAACTCTCCATACAATGATGAGAGGTCTTCGAGGTGGTGTGAGATCTGTCGTTTTTTCTGCAGGATCTCCCGCTGTAAATCCGCCATACTGCGATAGTAGCATAGCAGTCGACCTTGGGGCAAAGCTCTTTGTCAATTTTACTTTCCTTGACAAACGGAGAAGAGGTTCGGTATCCTGAAATACAAACTGAGATGGGAGAACATACGCTGCATCAGCGAAGATTTACATCATGACACCCGATGAAACAATCCTGCATGCTGTCATACCACCTCCCTACAATGAGGGCGGCGTTGCTGATCTGTCCAGAGCCTTACGGCTTTTAGCACACCCTGACCTCATGTCTCTTCTTTTCCAGCCCTCCTCTGAATCACAAGAGGGCAAATCATCATCAAGGAGACATGCTCATGAGCAAAGAGAACAAGAGCAAACTAGACGAAGACCTTGTGGTCGGCACCATTCACGTTTTGAGTGGCAAGACCAAGGCAGATCCCAATCCAGACGAACTTGAAACCCTCAAAAAAATGATCAAGAAGAACGTACCGTTCTTACTCCGTGGATACTTCACCGCCTACCTGCTCAGGGAGATCCTGCAGGCCAATACCCCAAGGCGGTCAACTCGTAGCACCCCACAGCCTCGCACCAAAGTAGCCGAGCCTGCTACCAAGCAACCACCGAAGCAGCAGCCCAAGGGTCGCCAAGAGCGAGCCCTTCCAGAGGGAGCTCGCACGCTTTACCTCAACATCGGTAAGATGAAGCGCCTCTACACCAAAGAGTTGAGCCAAATCCTTCAGGATGCCCTCTCAATCGAGCGAGAGGATATCTACTCCATCAGGATTCATGACAAGTACTCGTTCATCAGTATGAGTGAAGAGAACTGCGAGAAGGCGATCGAAAAGATCAATGGCATGGACATCAAGGGACGCACTGCATCCATCACCTACTCAAACAAGGAGTAATCGATGTTTGTCCAACGGCTTGTAACTGGCCCCTATCAAACCAACTGCTATCTTCTTGGTGATGAAGCCAAGCAAAGTGGCTGGATCGTCGATCCAGGCAACGATGCAGAGCTGATCATCAGTGAGATTGAGCGCTGGGGCGTAGAGCCAGTAGCCATGCTCTTTACCCACACCCATTGGGACCACATTGCGGCAGCAGGACCGTTGAAAGTCCGCTACCCTCACCTGGAGGTTCTGGTCACAGAAGAGGATGCCCCCTTCCTTGACTGGGAGATGGTCAAAAGCGTCTGCTTTGACCGCCGCTTCCTCTCCCTCTATAAAGAGGATTTGAAGCTTCTGCCCAAACCAACAGGATACCTTGTTGATGGACAGCTGCTCGAAGACAGTGGCCTTGTGGTTATCAAGACACCTGGGCACACCCCAGGGGGTGTTTGTTTCTACCACGAGGAGGGACAATTCGTCCTTACCGGCGACACTCTCTTCGCAGGATCGGTGGGTCGTACTGACTTAGGAAGTGGCGATATGGATCTGCTGATGGCAAGCTGTCGACGCCTCCTGGAGCTCGATGACCAAGTGCAGGTTCTGCCCGGTCATGGGCCAACCAGCACCATCGCCCAGGAACGGAATAATCCGTTTCTTATCTGAACAATAAAAAACAGGCAGCCGGGACAGTGGTTGCCTGTTCTTTTCTGGAAAGAGTCTTAGCGTCTTCCCGGACTCTCCTCAGCATTCTTGCAGTCGATGCAGAGCACAGCGTAAGGAATGGCACTGAGGCGCTCTTCGGGGATCTTTTTGGAACACCGGAGGCAGTGGCCATATTTTCCATTCGCAATACGGGAGAGTGCATTCTCGATTGAGCGAAGTCGGTTTGCTTCATGTTTGTTAATCGCTTCCATTTTCTTGAAAGCAATATCATCAGCTGCCACGTCGATGCTGTCCTTGATCCCCATGGCATTGACCATCTCACGAAAGTCGCTGTTGTCCTCGCTCAACTTTTCGAGCAACTCCTTGCGCATCGTCAAGAGTTGCTTTTCCATCTCTTGTACAAATTTGTCAGACACAACAGACCTCCTGCAACCACTGCATTTCAAGCGGTGATTTAGTTCCATATAAGATGGGGATAAGATGGGCATCTGTCAAGCTCTCAGCAAAGAATTTTGCCACGCGCTTTCTTAAATGTCTTAAAAAGGGTACCAAAACATGACATTTTTGACGAATCGACTAAAGAGGCTGAACCCAAGAAGTGCCCCAAAGAGGGCCATCACCACCCAATCGAGGAGAGTCAGCCGTTGTGCCCTATACCACGTGCGCCGCTCAAGGCGGCCAAAACCACGTAAGACCATCGCATTGGTGATCACTTCAATTCGATCGATGCTGCTCAATACCAGTGGGGTAATGACGCGGGCAAGCGAAGAGAACCGCTTCTTCAGAGGAACGTCACTGCTCAGGCTCACCCCCCTGGCCATCTGGGCGTGGAGGATATGGAGGTAGTTCTTCGTCACCTCAGGCAGATACCGGAGCGCTAACGCAACAGCATAACTGACTCGGTACGACAGCCCTAGTCGGTTCAATGACGAGGCGAAGGCGGAGGGATGGGTGACAGTGACAAAGAGAAGGGCCATCGGAAAGATCGAGAAGTATTTGAGGCTCACCACCAAGAGATAGAAGAGCGTTTGGGCCGATAGGGCGTAGCGATGGTGGGCACTGCCGAGGAGGAGGGTCTGCCCTCCGAGGTATCGTGTCCCTTGATCTGGGGAGAAGAGGAAGATGAAGAGCGCATTAAAACCAATGATAGTGAGCATCCCGATGATATATGGCTTGAACTTGGAGAGGGGTACCTTGCTCAATGAGAGGAGGATAAAGGAGACGAAAGTCGCCGGAATGAGGAATCGGATATCAAAGGTCGTCAGGGCAAAGACAATCCAGATGATGAATGAGATGAATTTGGTCACCCCACTTAAGCGATGCATGAAGCTGTCACACTCCTCATAGCGTAAGGCAAAGCCAAACTTGCGCCCCTCCTTGGATGAAGGCTTTCGTTTGCGGACCTTGGGCGATCCCCGCAGTGCAGGCTTTTCAATCGCATCGAGGACAGAGACCGCCACCGCTGCTTCGCGCTCCTTTGCCTCATCGGCAACAAAGGTTTCGATGAAGGAGGGTATATCCCCGATCCCTATGCGGTTGGCGAGGTGATAGAGACTGGTGAGTTCGAGATTCGCGCTGTGTAGCGTCTTCTCGTCGCTGAAGACCTCACTGGTGCGCTTGTCACAGACAAGCCTGCCTTGGTCGAGAACGACCGAGCGGTTGGTGTACTGTAGGGCGAGGTGCATATCGTGGGTGATGAAGAGAATCGTTAAGCCAAGCCTACGATTCAGATCAGCGAGGAACTCCATCAGGGCTGTGTATCGTCTCCAATCCTGGCCACTGGTCGGCTCATCGAGGATCAAGAGACGGGGGTTGGAGACAAGGATTGAGGCGATGGTCACCCGTTTTTTTTGCCCATAGCTGAGAGCGCTGATCGGCCAGCGATGGTATTCACGCAGGCCACAAAGGCCGAGTACATCCAAGGCGCGGGGGCGAATCTCCTCCTCGCTATATCCTTGCTGTCTCAAGGCAAAGGCAACCTCGTCATACACAAGGTCGCAGCTAATCATATGGTTGGGGTTTTGCATCACAAACCCGATTAAGGATGAGCGTTGGCTAGCCGAATAGCCGGCTAGACCCTGCCCTTCCATGATGATCTGTCCTTCGTCGGGCTGGAGCACTCCCATCAAGAGGCTGGCAAAGGTGGACTTGCCTGCTCCATTGGAGCCAAGGATCGAGACCATCTCCCCTTCTTTGACAGAGAGACTGAGGCCCTCAACCGCTTTCTTAAGCCCATCGTAGGAGAAGCTCAGATCCTTGACCTGGAGCAACGTCTTACCTTTTGCCGGTTTTGCATCCTGACGCTTCTCTTCATGCCAAGCCTGTATCCTGTCAGTACAGGCAACGAGGTCAATGGTATCAAGGCTACTGGGATCTCCTAGGCCCTTAAGGTCGCACCCTGCCATCCGTAGCGCAGCCAGGTAGAGTGGCTCACGAATTCCCAGTGTAGGCAGCAACGCCTCAGAGAGCAGCGCTTTTGGGGTGCTGTCGCTGACAATCCTTCCCTCATCGATGACGATAATTCGGTCCACCGGGCGAATGAGGACGTCCTCGAGGCGGTGCTCGATGATAATGACTGTCTTCCCACTTTGCACTGATAGGTCATCGATCAACTCAATGGCCTTTCGTCCGGTTGCCGGATCAAGATTGGCAAGCGGCTCATCAAAGAGGATTACCTGAACATCATCGACAAGGACACCGGCCAGTGATACGCGCTGTTTTTGTCCACCAGAGAGATCGGCTGGGCTATGGTCCAAGAAATCTGCCATACCAACGATATTGGCCATCTGGGAGACGCTGTGATGCATCGGCTCTTGCTGGACGCATTGGTTCTCCAAACTGAAGGCAATATCCTCGCCTACGGTGAGAGCCACGAACTGGGCGTCGGTGTCCTGCATCACTGTCCCGACGACCTTACCAACCTCATAGATGGAACTCTCACCCACTAGATGACCACACACCTGACCAATGCCTTCGACCG
>Ga0265293_10011197_pt1 | contig 12271 bp, 9 predicted proteins | sample Munlanlewell138R_FD_192505 | JGI IMG/M metagenome (GOLD analysis project Ga0265293, IMG submission 192505) | Leachate microbial communities from a municipal landfill in Southern Ontario, Canada - Leachate well 138R | ecosystem: Engineered > Solid waste > Landfill > Unclassified | place: Canada... | reverse complement strand
GACAACATCAATGCAGGAATACAATTAACCTCAGTTGGTAAAGTATTAGCTCATTCTAATGCACAAAGGTGTGACAAAAACTTACCTCCTTTAAATTAAATGACAAAAAAGCCAGCACCTAACAGCCGTTTGCCGCAATGGGGGCTGACGTGGTTAAATAAAGTGCTGTGCTTCTATCAACATTTGTGCTTGGTTGACAGTGAAGTGCTCCGAAATCCCCCACTGCGGCAAGCGCCAAAACGTTACCGTTCATTGTAAAAAGACAGAAACCAACGACTGAATGACAAAGGAATTTTTGCTGCATAAGGACAAAAAAGAAAACCCACCGCACATTCAGGCACATTTGGCTTTGCCCGACACAAAAGCCAACGCTTCGCAAAGCCAAAAGAGCCTTCATTTTGCCGACCCACAAACAGACCGTTGATTATTCAAACACTTTTTATATTGAAAAACGAGATATTGAAAATTATTTATTATTTTTGTGGCTTAATTATTCTGACAAAATGAATAGAATAAAAGAAGTACTTGAAGAGAAAGGAATAAAGCAAACTTGGTTGGCTGAACAACTTGGTAAAAGCTATAATATGGTGAATGGTTATGTACAAAACAGACAACAACCACGAATTGAAGTGCTTTATGAAATTGCTGAAATTCTCGGAGTGAGTGTGAAGGAATTATTAATTGACAACGAAACTAAAAAGGACAAATAATGAGCAAGGAGCAAAAAATAACCAACGACATAAAAGTGCCGAACAAGGATTTGGAAGCATTGAGAATAAATTTTCCGCATTGCTTTGACAAAGACGGAAATTTTCAATTAGAGAAATTCAAAAACAACTTGACTGAAAAGGAAATCAACTTTTCTACGGAGAGTTATGGTTTAGATTGGTTAGGAAAAAGTTACGCAAGACTTTTGGCAAGCGACCCTGCTAGTACTTTGTTAAAAGCAGATGAAATACACAACTCTAAACCCGAAAATGCCAACTCGGAAAACTTACTCATAAAAGGCGATAACTTAGAAGTATTGAAACATCTTGCTAATGCTTACTATGAACAAGTGAAAATGATTTACATTGACCCACCATACAACACAGGCAGTGATGGGTTTATATATCAAGACGACAGAAAATTTACAGTAAAGGAATTACAACAACTTATTGGTGTAGATGCAGAAAAAGCAAAACGCATTTTAGATTTTACTCAACAGAAAAGTAACAGCCATTCGGCTTGGTTAACCTTTCTTTATCCACGGCTCTACATTGCCAAACAGCTTCTAAAAGACGATGGTGTTATTTTCGTTTCAATTGATGATAACGAAGTTTCCCAACTTAGATTATTGATGGATGAAATATTTGGAGAACAAAACTTTATTTCAAGTTATGTTTGGGAAAGCACTTTTAGACCTGATAACAGCTCGAAAATATACCGAAAAAATGCAGAAAATGTTTTATGCTATGCTAAAGTAATTGGAAAAATTGATAGGTTGATTGGCTCTAAAGATGGAAGTGATGGTTTGCCTTCATTAACCAAAAACTCAATGAATGAAGGAGTTTTAAATTTCAAAGCAAATATTGTCGAAGCTCTTTTAGAAAATGGAAAATATCCAAAAGGATTAAAGTCATCAGGTTACGAACTGTTAAATGATGTTGAAGTAAAGGATGGGATAATTATTAATGATTTTGGATTAAAAGGAAGAATGATTTGGGGTCAGACTTATTTAGACGATGAATTAAGTAAGGGGACAAAAATCATAATCAAAACTGATGGTTTTGTGCCATATACAAAAAAGGCTGAAACTAGCATTTTAGCACCAAATACAATAATTCCAAACGATAAGGTAGCTGATGTACTTCAAGGCAGGGCTGAAGTTACATCGCTTTTCGGAAAAGCTGTTTTTGATTATCCTAAACCAACTACACTAATTACATACTTCTTTAGTTATTTTGAAGCTAATAATTATGTAGTTCTTGATTTTTTTGCTGGCAGTGGTACTAGTGGTGATGCCGTAATGCAACTCAATGCCGAAGATGGCGGTAGTAGAAAGTTTATTTTGGTTCAACTACCCGAAGAAATTGATGCAAAGAAAAATAAAACGGCTTATGACTTTGTAAAAAACGAACTCAAAGCCGAGCCAACCATTTTTGAAATAACCAAAGAGCGTTTATTAAGAGCAGCAAAAAAAATCAATGCAGTGCTTGATGAGAAATTAGCAAAACTCAAAACAGAGCTGCCTACCGAAGAAACCCAAGCCGAAATTAAAAAATTAGAGCTTTGCAAAACCCAAAACACGTTCAAAGTTTTTGAAACAATTCCTATTTGGGAAGATTACAATTTTGAAGCAGAACAGTTTGATAGCTCTCAAACCTTGTTTGATGCAGGTAAACTAACCGAAGAAGATTTAAAGGCATTGCTTGTTACCTGGAAAACGTATGACGGCATTGCCTTAACACAAGATTTGGAAAGTTTTGATTTAAGCGGTTATACAGCATATTATAGTAATAGTAAACTGTATTTGATGCACAAAGGTTTTAGTACCAACAACCTAAAATCATTATTGGAAAAGATTGATACAGACAAGAAATTTAACCCAACTTCGATAATTTGTTTTGGCTATCACTTTGAAAGCAAGAATTTGAGAGAACTCTCAGAAAATGTAAAATCGTACGCCAATAAGAAAAATATTGATATTGACTTTATAACAAGGTACTAATATGAAGGGATTTAATTTTGAGAAGAACCTAAGCCACCAATCACATGCAGTAGATAGCACTATTGCGGTGTTTGAAAATATTAGCCTTTTACAGCCAACAGAAGCGGATAAAAACTATATCAATCCAGCATTCGATTTTTTGAGTGATTGGGCTTATCCGCAGAATTTAAGAGCGGTTCAAGAAAGTAATGGGATTGATGAAAAGATAAAGAGAAACAGCAACATCATTGATATAATGATGGAAACTGGAACGGGCAAAACTTACACTTACGCCAAAACAATTTTTGAACTCAATAAAAATTACGGCATTTTCAAATTCATTGTTGTCGTGCCCACTTTATCCATTAAGGCGGGTACAATTGATTTTTTAAAATCGGATAGTAGTCGTGAGCATTTCAAAGAACAATACGTTAAAACGCTTCATTTACACATTGTTGAAAGTCAGAAAAACGGCAAAAGTAAAAAATCATACATTCCTCCCGCAGTAAGCAGTTTTGTTAATGCCGGAAACTTTGATAAAAAAAGCATTCAGGTTATGATTATCAATGCCGGTATGATAAACTCTGAAACAATGCAAAAGAGTTTTGATAAAGAACTGTTTGATAAATACACCGTGCCTTTTGATGCTATTGGAGCAACAAAGCCTTTTATGATTATTGATGAACCACACAAATTTGCTCAAGGCAATAAAACTTGGGAGAATATTCAAAAAATGAAGCCCCAATTTATTATGCGATATGGTGCTACTTTTCAAGGATATGAAAATCTTATTTACACATTAACAGCAGTTGATTCATTTAATAGAAATTTGGTTAAAGGTGTAATCGGACACATAACTGAATTTGAAAGTGGTAAAAATGCAATTGTGAAATTTATTGATTCTGATGGTACAGAAGCATGTTTTGAATTAATTGAAAACGACAAACGCAAAACTGTAACCGTTTCCAAAAAGGAAAGTCTCAAAAAGGTTCACCCAGAAATGACCGATTTAGGAATTGAAAATTTGAATAAAAGCACGGTTGTTTTATCAAACGGTTTGGAAATGAAAAAGGGCGACAAAATCAACCCTTATTCGTATGCTGAAAAGTTGCAGGAAACAATGATTCAAAAAGCAATAAAGCATCATTTTGAAATAGAAAAGACTTTGCTGACAAGAGATGTAAAAATAAAACCGCTAACCCTATTCTTTATTGACAACATTGACGAATACCGAAACAAAGACGGTTATATTCGCAAAACTGTTGAACAATATATTGTTGCTGAAGTTAATGAGCTTTTGAAAACAGAAAAGGATATTTTTTACAAATCTTATCTCGAAAAAACAATAATCGATGTGTCGGTAACACACGCAGGTTATTTCTCAAAAGATAATACCGAAAAAGACGAAGCCATTGAAAAAGAGATAAACGAAATTTTGCACGACAAACAAGCAATGCTTGATTTAGAAAATCCAAGACGTTTTATTTTCTCAAAATGGACTTTACGTGAAGGTTGGGATAATCCTAATGTATTTCAAATTTGTAAACTACGAAGCAGTGGAAGTGAAATTTCAAAATTGCAGGAAGTTGGTCGTGGCTTGCGTTTACCAGTGAATGAATACGGTAATCGTGTAAAAGACGAACAGTTTTATCTGAATTACTTTGTAGATTTTACGGAAAACGATTTTGTAGATAAACTAGTAAATGAAATTAATCAAAAATCAGGTGCTGTTTCAATTGAAGTAATTCCTGAAATGCTTACAGATGAAATGGTTAAGCAAATTATTGAAAAATATGAATTTGATGATGCGAATGTACTTTTGCAAAAGTTTATAATGGAAGATAAAATAATTGACTTCTCACGGAAATTTTTAGAAGGTGGTTTTGATTTTATTAAACAAAATTATCCTCGAATCTTTGAAGGAGTTAATTCAAATAAAGTTCGTAAAGCCACAGACCCAAAAAAGAAAATTGCAGTAAGAACTGAAAAATATCAAGAATTAAAAGACCTTTGGGAAAAACTGAACGAAAAAGTAATTTTAGAATATAAGTTTGACAGTGAAGAAGTGTTTAAAAGTCTTTTTACAGAATTTCTCAAAGCACAAAAAGACAATTTCAAATCAGACGGCATTAACGAGAGAATTTCAAAAATTGAAATAAAAGACAACAAGGCGGTTGCAAACGAGCCCGAATCAATTTACAACCGAAAAACTGCGACAATTTCAATTATGAAATACAGCGATTTTCTGAAAGAATTATCAAAAATTCTAAATATCAACATCAATACACTTCATCAATCCATAATTGATTCAGGAACAGACATAAACAAATATCTTAATCAAACAACTTTACGAGTAATTAAACAAAACTTTGATTATTTCTTAATTGCAAATGCCATTGACAAATTCAGCATTGAATATAAAAAGGTCTCAAACAATATTCACCCAACCAAATTGACTAATGAGAAAGGTGATTTATTAACCGAAATTTCTGCAACTGACATTGGTGTTTTACATTCAGACGAAGAAGTGGCAAAAAGCTATTTTTTTGATGAATTATACTATGATTCAGAATTAGAAAAAGCAAATATAAAAACCGAAATTAAGGAAGTTATTGTTTTTACAAAGATTCCTAAGAACTCAATAAAAATTCCAGTTGCAGGTGGAAAAAGCTATTCTCCCGACTTTGCATATGTTCTAAAATTTAAAGACGGAGAGCAAAAACTCCATTTCATAGTTGAAACTAAAGATGTTAACAGTAAAGACGGACTTCGTGACGAAGAAAAATATAAAATTAAACACGCTGAAAAATTCTTTGATGGTAAAGTAAAAATTGAATTTAAGACACAGTTCACTAATAATAAAATAGTTGATTTGATAAAAGAAATTGCAATTATTGAATAGCCCACGCTTCGTAGTCAAGCACATTTGCAGGTCGCACCAGCCAACGCTAAGACCAAAACCTGCAAAAGAGCTTGCCTACCCTATCGCACAGACAGAAAAATATGCAGCAAAAATGAAAGAAAATTAACGAGAAAATGAACAACGAAACGGTAACAATTAGGCATGATTATTCGGCGTAGCCGCATTAATCATGCCTGATGTTGGACTAAAACCCGTTGGTTAAGAGGTATGTGTTTTCAATTTGGAAGTGCCACTTTTGAGGTAGGATAATTTAGGGGAAAGCTACTGAAAGCTCATTGGGATGAGCAAATTTCAGCGCTATTTTTCAGGGTTTGCAGAACTTTTTGAGATTTTCGATTCGGTATTCATACATTTCGATTCTGAGCAGACATAGCTCTTGCGGATTCCTTTTAGTGGAGGACCTGATGGCAGATGATTTACTTCTGGTGTTTTGTCCGATGCTGGATTATCGGTTTTATATGGCAAGGCCCATCGCGGATCGGAGGAAGGATTTGAACACATACCATATCGGCCTGTCCACAAGCCGGGCATAAAAAGGGCGATCGTCCATACACTTGCAGATACACCTCAGCCCATTTCAGACCTTTGGTAAGAGTCGGTGAATTCTTGCCCAGACTTGCAAAAACAATCTCCCTCACGCTCAACTTTGTCCGATTTGAGCAAATTCCATAATGGCGCACTTTTACAAACCCTTCGGGCAAAATGTGCATACTCCAACGGCGAACAAACTCCTGGCCGGCAAGCGTCATTTCACGTCCTTTTGAGGTGCGGTAATCAAACCATGAAAACGTCACACTTTTGCTGTCGATGGCTTTGATGCGGCTGTTGCCAATGGCCACCTTGTGAACATACCTGCCCAGATATTCCAGGGTTTTAACACCGGAACGCACAGGCCGTTTGGCAAAAACCACCCACTTGCTTTTGTATAAAGGGTGAAGATACTTACAGTGAGAATCTATCGGATTATCCATTCGGAGCTCTCCCTGGCTGCAAAGATGGATCAAACCATCGGTAAATTTACCTCTGAACACCTTGCTCAGCGCTTTTACCGGAAACAGATATTTACCCTTGGCTTTGCTGCTTCGCCATTTTCCTTGTGCAGTTAAACCTCCTCCCGGAACCAGGCAATGTATGTGGGGATGAAGTTGCAGGTTCTGACCCCAGGTGTGCAGCACAGCTATCATCCCCGCCTTGGCACCCAGATGGCGATGACTTGCTGCAAATTGTTGTAGGGTTGACCAGGCACTTTTGAAAAGTAAACCATAGATGAGTTTTGGATAGTGCAACGACAAATCGTTCAACAAATCCGGTAAAGTAAAAACCAAGTGAAAGTAATCCACCGGCAACATTTCCGATCGGCGCTGCAATATCCAGCGTTCGCGCTTTATGTTGTTGCAGGTAGGGCAATGGCGGTTGCGGCAACTGTTCCATCCCGTTTGCACATGTCCGCACTCCGGGCAGGCCTCTACATGTCCGCCCAATGCCGGCGTACGACACTGCTGCAAGGTGTTGAAGACGCGTTTTTGTCGGGAGGTTATTTTGTTGCCTCGCGCCAAGTCATCGCCAAATGCTTGGATTGCGCTGGCAATAGTTGCCTTTTGTTTTAACATTCGCCATACATTACATCCAGCGGATTCACCTGATTGCCACCGATCTTGTCGCTCAAGTGCAGATATAATAGCGTGGTCTGAATGGTTTCGTGGCCAAGCAACTGTTGAATGTTGAGCAGATTGGTGCCCAGGCTCACATGGTGCGAAGCAAAGCTATGGCGAAGGCTGTGCAGATGAACATTCTTGGTTATTTTCTCGCGTTCCAGAGCCTTTAGCAAAGCCCATCGCATAGCCGCTTCACTGATTTTGTCTCCCTTTTTGCGCCCATTAAAAAGATAAACTTCGGGTCTTATTGTCTGGTAATATCCCTCAAGCTCTTTCAACTGGTGAACAGACAGCTGAACATAGCGATCCTTTTTTCCCTTACCCTGACGAATGTGAATTTGCATGGCCTTGCGGTTGATATCTGTAAGACGAATCTCTCTTACCTCTCCACGGCGCAAGCCACACGAATAGATCAGCTTGAGCATTACCCGATGCTTGGTATTGCGAATGTTATCAAACATTCGCTTAAGCTCCCTGCCCGTAAGTATTTCGGGCAAATACTTTTCTTGCTTCGGATAGGGCACTTCGTCCACAATCTCTGGCCGCTTCAGGAAGTTTTTGTACAGGTAGCGGATACCGTTCACGTTGATGCGCATGGTGCTGCGACTGTGTAACTTTACCTCCTTTTCGTAAACCAGATACGCGAAGATTTCATCTGTGCTTATGAGCCTGGGGTGTTTGTTCCAGTATTCAATCAATCGCTTTGGACCATTGAGATAACTGGTGACGGTACGTGGTGAGAGATTCTCGATCACCATCCGATGACGCATTTTCTCAAGGAGCGCGTCAACCCCCTTTAACGATGGAAAACTTTTTTTTGCATGTTACAAAATTTTAAAATTAGTTGCCCCAATCTAATCTTTTTTTCTAACTTTGCCCCCCGAAGGGTTTAGTTCAACAAAATGTAAATGTAATGCGGGTTTGCAAGATTTTTGAAGGTTTGTGGCTCGTAAAAAAGGTCGTTGTAAACTGATAGGAAATCGCCTCGTAATCCCGGAACGAAATCATACCATAAACCGTTTGCATTCATTGGAGCAAGCTCTAAAACAAATTTGAAACATGGATAAAAACGAATATTAACAACTAAAAAAAAGGATAAAATGCGACACAAACGATTCACCCTGTTAAATCTAACCAAGTGGGCACATAGTAATTTAACAGGGTTAAAATTATGTGCTGTACTCTTGTTAGTGCTCGGACTAACAGGACTACAAGCACAATAAAGCGTTACCACCACAGGCGGCGATGCTACGGGCAACGGAGGCACGACGAGCTATTCCATTGGGCAGGTAGCGTACAAAACTCATATCGGAGAGAACGGTACGGTATCGGAAGGCGTACAACAACCCTATGAGATTTCGGTAGTAATAGCAATTGAAGAAACCCAGGGCATACGCCTTTCGGTTTCGGCTTACCCCAATCCAATAAACGATTATCTTACATTGAGCATAAATAATTTTGATGCATCAAAGGTATCGTTTCAACTGTTCGACATGAAGGGAAAACTTTTGCAAAGCGTAAGAATTACAGGCAACCAAACAAACATTTCTATGCGCAATTTCGTGCCTGCCACTTATTTTATAAAAGTTATCCAAAGCCAGGAAGAAATTAAAACATTTAAAATAGTCAAGAATTAAGGAGAATGAAATTATGAGAAAGTTACTTACAATTTTAGCAGCCGTATTATCAACGGCAGGGGTGCTCGTGCCACGGCAGGCAAGTGCTCAATCACCCGAAAAAATGAGCTACCAGGCAGTAATCAGGGATACGGATGATAATTTGATAAGTGAAACTCAGGTTGGTATGCAAATAAGCATTTTGCAAGGCTCTGCAAGCGGAACAGCGGTTTACACCGAAACGCAAACCCCGACTACCAATATGAATGGTTTGGTAAGTCTGGAAATTGGTGCAGGCACAGTTCAAAGTGGTGAGTTTTCGACTATCGACTGGGCGGAAGGGCCTTTTTTTATTAAAACCGAAACCGACCCTGCCGGAGGAACCAATTACACCATAACCGGCACAAGTCAATTGCTGAGCGTGCCTTATGCTTTGCATGCAAACGAAATTGACCCAAGCGTACCGCAAGGCACGCAAGCAGGCGAAATGCAATACTGGAATGGGACTGCATGGACAATAGTTCCTCCTGGTTCGGAGGGTTCCGTTTTAACTTTTGTAAATGGCGTGCCAACCTGGGAGGCACAAGGTAGCATTCCTGTTGGGTTTGTAAAAAACCCAATTACCGGAAGAATATGGATGGACCGCAACCTGGGAGCATCGCAAGTAGCTACAAGCAGCACCGATGCTGATGCTTATGGTGACCTTTACCAATGGGGACGTGCTTCCGATGGGCACCAAAGCCGTACCTCGGCCACAACTACTACCCTAAGCAGTAGCGATACCCCCGGGCATGGCGATTTTATAATAAATGCCAACAGCCCTTTTGATTGGCGCGTACCACAAAACGATAACCTGTGGCAGGGTGTAAACGGCATCAATAATCCTTGCCCTGCCGGTTCCCGTTTACCAACCGAAGCAGAGTGGGAAATAGAACGCTTAAGCTGGAGTAGCAACGATGCAGCCGGTGCTTTTGACTCTCCGCTTAAGTTAACCGTGGGTGGCATCCGCAAGTTCAGCGATGGTTCGCTCCTCAGCGTGGGTACGAGCGGCGGCTATTGGTCAAGTACGCTGTCTGATGAAGGCGGTGGTATCTACTCACGCTTCCTGTCATTTGGCGGAAGCAATGCATACGTAATCAGCAGCCACCGGGCGAGCGGGTACTCTGTGCGTTGCATTAAGGATTAACCCCATGGAATCATATCTCCGATTTTAATTCAAAACGCCATAATGGAGAATTTAACCTGTCATTCAGCAAACAAGACTTCGGCATGGGCTAACTTTTGTCAGAAACCGATAAAACCTATACTTCTGTATTAGCTAAAGCTAAAAAATTAAAACGATATAAAAACAACCAGCGAAATGCCGACATCGTATAGCAGCAATAAGGGTTTCAGTGGTAATTCAAGCATTTTACCCCGCATAAACTTCTGTGCGTTTTGACAAGTACGAAGCCCGCAATCCCTTACTGCTGCTACACTCAGCCGTTATGGGCAAGTTTAAAGACAATGACATCGGTTAGGAAATATAATACTAAACCCAAAATATTAAGTCTTGAACTTCTTTGAAAATGGGTTCATTCAAAAAAGCTGCAAATGTGAAAATTTTAAAGGAAATTCTTTTGGACTTGAAAACAAAAATATTTTGAAATGAAAACAGAATCACTTTTAAAGAAAACGGATGTTTACTCAAAAATGTCTGAGGGGATATTTTTTTCGCCTTTTAGTTTAAGTATTGACGATATGGAACACTTGATTCTGGTTAATTTTGAAAAGGATTCGGATGAGTTCTATCATACCTTCGAACTACAGCAGGCAAGTGATAAAAATGGCAAAAATCGTTTTTTGGTAATAGCTTACCGAAAGGATGGCTCAACTGATGTTTATCATCAGGATGGGTTTCCTTTTGGCTCACAATCGAGTCTTTTAAATGATGTAAATTTCTTTGTTAGACCCATGGAGAATGCAAAATTCGAGGTAAGTGCGGATTATTTAGAGGTTTACTTTGCATTCGAAGACAAAACTCATCGCGAAATAAAAGTTATGGTCAAAGAAACAAATAGGCTGAAGAAAAATCCCTTTTTCTTGCTTGCCCCCATAGGAGTGGTACCCAAGAAGCCAGTGTCTCTGCCAGTTTATTCGTTGTATGAAATGTCATTTACAAAACAAAAATATTCTGTCATAGAAATAGAAATTGACAAAGTAAAACATAAGCCAGATACTTTTCCTCTACCGATAGACTATGCAAAAAATTACTTTACCCGATATTCAACAGAAACATTCAATGTAGATTTAAATAAAAATTTTCATGGTCCATTATTGCCATTGAAACCCGACAAAAATAACAATATAGAAAACAAGGGGATAAATTATGAATTAATTGACAATGATGGTCATTACGAAATAAAAGGCATGAATGCCAAGAATAAAAAACATCAGATTAATATTAACTTTTCCCCGCCAATACCAGATATTATATGCCTAAAAGATGAAGTGATTGTTGATGGAGATTTCAATATCACTACAGACAAATCAACAGGAAGAATAGGCGGTCGATTCCATCTGCAAAGATTAAATAATGAGATAAAATTACAACTTCAGCCGAATAAAGGTTGGCAACCAAATGAAGGAAGATGGATACTAAATATTTTGTTCTTGGCTGTAAAAGTATTTAAAGAATGGTCAAAGAGTTATGTCTGGAATGCAACGATTAAATTGAATGAAACAGAACAGCCAATAATGGAATCAAGTTGGGAAAGGATGTAGAGCCTAAATTATGAAAACCAGTCTATAACAAAAAAATGGGCACGGTAAACAAGCCTGCGCAAATAACTAATTAAGCACATTATTGGTTGACAAATAATAATATTCAGAATAATTTTCAATATAAAAAAATCATGAAAAAACGTACTATTACAGAAACAATAATTGCTTTGGAGACAGAAGCTCTCGAAGCATGGCACAATGGGAATCCCTCTCCTTACCTCGAACTTTATTCGAAAGATTTTACATATTTTGACCCTGTCCAAGTGAAGCGGCTTGATGGTTGGGACAAAATTAAAGAGTTATATGAGAGCATGCGTGGAAAGGTAAAAATGGATAAATTCGAAATGATAAATCCCGTTGTGCAAGAAACGGATAAAATGGCTATTCTGACTTACAATCTTCATTCGTACTCAAAGGAAACATTATGGAAAGAGAACTGCACCGAAGTGTATCGGTTAGAAGTAAATAACGAGTGGAAAATCATCCACAGCCATTGGTCGTTAACTAAGCCTTCTTTGGATTAATTATACAACAAACCTTTATCCATTGACTTCGCAAATATTTGAGAGAAACGATGATATATTGTTACGTAACAAAAATGAGAAAAATTTAATAAAAACCAGCC
>Ga0265293_10011196_pt1 | contig 12272 bp, 11 predicted proteins | sample Munlanlewell138R_FD_192505 | JGI IMG/M metagenome (GOLD analysis project Ga0265293, IMG submission 192505) | Leachate microbial communities from a municipal landfill in Southern Ontario, Canada - Leachate well 138R | ecosystem: Engineered > Solid waste > Landfill > Unclassified | place: Canada... | reverse complement strand
AAATAACCTCTCGATCCCGACCGGGGCGGGGCACGACACCAAAACGCTCGCGCCAGCGCCGCCGGTACGCGGGCACGCGGCGGCTGCGCCACAACAGGCGCAAGCAGATGAATGGCGTCAGCAGGTAAAAGACAAGGCTGTAGAGAATTCGCGGCAACATGGCACCCCCCGCGCCGAGAATACCGGGGGCATCCGGTCAGCGCAAAGCCTATCGAGTGGTACGGACCTGTTCCTTGGCTGTCCTGCCGCGCGAACCAGGGCAATCGCGCTAATCGATAAATAGATCTGTCACGAATGGCTCTTACTTAAGGCGTTCGGCACTCCGTACCCCGGTCGCTGTCTTGGGGAAGGCTTTCCGAGACAGCGCCCTCACAGCGTTGCCAGGCTTAAGTAAGTGCCATTCAGATCTGTCACCTTTTCTGGCGAATGGGATCAGAACGTACACGCATTCAATCTCGGTTCAGGCGAATCCATCGTTCGCTTGTTAGACGACCTTGTGATTCTGGAGCAGAAGCGCTCCAACAGACACTTGCAGACGACGTTCGAAACGCGCGCCTAAAAGGGTGACGTTAGAGGTCTTGACCACCCCGATCGATAGCAGTATCGTAATACCAGATCCTTATCGATAGGCACCATCATGACTGAAGTCACCGTTTCTCCGAAGTATCAGATTGTAATTCCTAAAGAAATCCGGGAATCCCTAGGTATCCTTGCCGGGCAAAAAGTCCAGATTATGTCATATCAAGGGCGAATCGAGGTGATCCCGCTCAGATCCATGAAGGAGATGAGAGGGTTTCTCAAAGGGATTGATACCTCTGTAGATAGGGACGAAGACAGGGTATGAATGCCGTCGATTCGTCAGCTTGGCTGTCGTATTTTGCCAGCGACCGTAATGCTGCGGTATTTGCTGAGCCAATCGAAAAGTTATCAGAATTGTTGGTGCCAAGCATCACGATCACAGAAGTCTTCAAGAACGTGCTGCATCAACGTGGCGAAGAGGCTGCCTTGATTGTCACGGCCCACATGAAGCAAGGCAGGGTGATTCCGCTGGATTCAGAGCTGGCAATGAGCGCTGCCAAACTTGGTGTTCTCCACAAACTTCCGTTGGCAGACAGCATCATTTTCGCCACCGCTCAAAAGTATTCTGCTTTGATCTGGACGCAAGATAATGACTTCGAAGGTTTAGAGAATGTCAGATACGTTTCCAGGAAAAACACATGACAAACTGCTTAAATTCGTTCCGCTTCGCCCCACTGGAGGCTCAGGCTTTCGCAGCAATCGCTCCCGCTGGTCGCTGGGACAGCCAAAATGCTGTGTTTATTTGTCTGCCCCTGTGCGGGGTATTATGGCCAGGTGAGAACCCATGACCGAGTCTGACTGGAAGATATTCAAGCAGATTAAAGAGAAGGCGATTGAACGCTACTGCCAATCCTGCCTATCTGAATTCAGGAAAATCATCGATGATGAGTCGTCGCATCCTCACGAGCGATACTTGCGGAATTATGGGCTGGTTCTGGATAGTAACAAGAAGATGCAACTGCTGTTTGATGGTCATAGCCGATCCAGAGCGCCGCTACAATTGTTTGCCATCAGAAGTGAGGGTTTGGCCGATGAAGCCCTGGTAGCCAGGCTCAGCGCTGAATTTCAAGAGCAGACAAATCCTGCAGAAAACAGATGCTGAGAACGCATAATCGGGCATTATGAGGTGACTCGATAGTGCCAGAAGCCAGGCTTTCTGACGCGCCAGATATCGCCAAAACCCTGGCAGGGTGTACGGACTCTCCATCAATTCCTGACGTCGGGACTTCCGAAGGTGCGCTTCACTGAATGGGGTGTAGCACGCAAGCCGATCAGCAAATTGCCCCTCCAGCCCCTATAATTGCCGACAAGTACTTGCGTGGTGATTCGATTGTCCTCGATCCATTCAACAGATGCCGTCATCATCGGCGGCGGCGTGGCCGGTCTCTGGCTGCTCAACCGCTTGTGTAACCGCGGCTACAACGCAATCCTTCTGGAGCAGAAAGCTCTCGGCAGCGGGCAGACCCTGGCCAGCCAGGGCATGATCCACGGTGGCATCAAGTACACCCTGGGCGGCGCATTCACCGGCGCGTCCGAAGCCATTGCCGATATGCCCGACCATTGGCGCGCCTGCCTGAACGGTGATGGAGACGTGGACCTGACCAGGGCGAAGGTGCTCAGCGACCACTTCTACCTGTGGTCGAGCGCCAGCCTGAGTTCACGGTTGGGTGGCTTTCTCGCCAGCAAGGTCACCCGCGGCCGCGTCGAGAAAGTGCGCAAAAATGGCCTGCCTGCCATCTTCGCCCACAACGACTTTCGCGGCAGTCTCTACCGCCTGGTGGACATGGTGCTCGATACGCCCAGCGTGGTGGCCGCGCTGGCCGCCAATTACGCCGACAGGATCTTCACCATCGACTGGCGTTCGAGCCGCTGGCTGGAGCATGGCGACGGCGTCAGACGCCTGCAAATCGAGCACAGCGATGGCTCTTTGGTACTCGACGCCCAAGCTTTCGTGCTGACCGCGGGCGAGGGCAACGGCGCGTTGCTCGACGCCTGCGGCGCCACGGCGCCCCGCATGCAGTTGCGCCCGCTACAGCAGGTGATGGTGAAGCACGACTACCCCCACCCGTTTTTCGGCCATTGTGTGACCGTCGATAAAACGCCGCGCCTGACCATTTCCAGCCACCCCATGGCGGACGGCAGCCAGGTCTGGTACCTGGGTGGCGCGCTCGCGGAAAAAGGTGCAGATCAAAGCGCCGATGAGGTGATCGCCGCGGCACAGCAGGAACTCGCCAACCTGATGCCCTGGGTCGATCTCGCGGAGGCGTCATGGGCGACCCTGCCGGTAGCGCGCGCCGAGCCGCGCCAGCCCAATCTGGTGCGCCCGGACAAGGCCTTTGCCGCCTGGGCAGCGCCGCTTGCCAACGTCATGGTAGCCTGGCCCACCAAGCTCACCCTGTCACCCAATCTCGCCAGCGAGGTCGAGGACCTGCTCAGCGCACGCGGCATCAGCCCCAGCGGCTCCGCCTGTCCCGCGCTGGATCTGCCGAGGCCGGCGCTCGCCAAGACACCCTGGGAAGAGGCATTCACATGACTCTAAGCAAACGCCCGCTGGGCAGCACCGGAATGGCCGCGAGCATTCTCGGGCTCGGCACCGTCAAACTCGGTCGCGACCAGGGGGTCAAGTATCCGTCGTCATTCCGCATCCCCAACGACCGCGAAGCCGCCAGCCTGCTCGCCCTGGCGGCAGAGCTCGGCATCAACCTGCTCGATACCGCGCCGGCCTATGGCACCAGCGAGGAGCGCCTCGGCACGTTGCTTGCCGGTCAGCGTGAACGCTGGCTGATCTGCACCAAGGTGGGCGAGGAGTTCGACGCGGGGCATTCCAGCTTCGACTTTTCCCCGCAACACACCCGCATGAGCATCGAGCGCAGCCTGCAGCGGTTGCGTACCGACCGGCTCGACATCGTTCTGGTCCATTCCGACGGCAACGATCTGGATGTCATTCGCAACACCGGCGTTATCGAGACCCTCGCCGACCTCAAGGCGGCCGGCAAGATACGCGCCTTCGGCATGTCCACCAAGACATTGGAGGGCGGGCTGCTGGCGGCAGAGATGACGGATTGCGTGATGGTGGCCTGGAATCTGGATTACGCTGCGGACGTCCCCATCATCGAGCGCTGCCGCGAGCTCGGCAAGGGCGTGCTCATCAAAAAAGCCCTCGCCAGCGGTCACGCCACCGTCGCAGGTGAAGACCCGGTGGCACGCAGTTTTACGACAATTTTCGCTCATCCCGGCGTCACCAGCGCCGTGGTGGGCACCATCAACCCGGAGCATCTGCGCAGCAATGTCCAAATTGCCAACCAGGTCTCTTCAGGCCATTGAAAACAATGCGCACTTTTCGGCAAACTTGCTATGATTGGCCGCTTTTTGAGCACCCACCCACCTCCGAGTTAGGGAAACCATGCGCGTTTTGACTCTTGCTCTTTTTCTGCTGTCACTGGCAAGCGCCGCGGCACAGGCTCAAACTTTCTCCTTCACTGGCGACACCGTGGTCGGTGAGGTGCAAACCATCCACACCAAATATGAAGATACCTTCGTCGACCTGGGCCACACCTATGGTCTCGGCTTCCGTCATCTGCAGATAGCCAACCCGGATGTTCTGCCCTGGGTGCCCGGCGAAGGCACCGAGCTGACCCTGCCCACCGCCTTCGTACTGCCCTATGAGGAGCGGGAGGCCATCGTCATCAACCTGCCGGAATTCCGGCTCTATCATTTCCTGCCGAGCCAGAATCAGGTGCGCACCTACGCCATCGGCATCGGCCGTGAGGGCTGGGAAACGCCCACTACCGAGGAACGAGAGATCCGCGTCACCACCATGACGCCCAATCCCACCTGGACGCCGCCGCAATCCATTCGCCGCGATTACGCATCGCGCGGTATCACCCTGCCCAATGTCGTGCGCCCGGGGCCGGACAACCCTCTCGGCAAGTACGCCATCCGCCTGACGCTACCCAGCTACCTTGTGCATGGCACCAACAAGGATATCGGTATCGGCATGCGCGTCAGTGCCGGCTGTATCCGCCTCTATGATCCCGACATCGAGGAACTGGCGCTGAGCGTCAAGCCCGGCACACCGGTGAGAATCATCAACGAGCCTGCAACGGCCGGCTGGCGCGGCGACAGGCTGTATCTGCAGGTGCATCCACAGCTTGAAGAAAGACGCGAGGTGCCGATCAACCTGGAACGCGCCATCGGTGAAGCACTGGCGCAGCAGCCCGCGACCATCGTCAATATCGACTGGGAAAAGGCGCGCGAGGTAGCCGCCCAGCAGCGCGGCGTGCCGGTGGATATCACCCTGAATTGATGGACCGGCTCAGCACGATCAAACTATGCAGCAGTCGGAAATTCGGACTGCTGCCGTACCTGAGGCAGAATGAGCTATAAGCCATAAGCTTTAAGCAGAAGCACTGCAAGAATCGGGTTCTGCCCGCGTACGAGTAAATATCCCGGCATCAAAAACTGTACTGCAACGTCACACCGTAGGTGCGCGGCTCGTTCCACTGCCACGCATCCCCCATCACGAAGGGGTTGTGTGATGACAGCACCGCCTTGTCCGTTAGATTGCGCCCCCACCCCGCCACACTGAAACCATTTGTGAACAGATAGGACAGCCGCGCGTTGAATAGCGCATATCCATCCTGCTCGACGCGATTGGCAGGGTCGAAGTAATAACTGCTGCTGTAAAAACCGTTGAGATTGAACTTGACCGTAGCGCCCGTGGTGAGGGGCAAACTGTAGTCCAGGCTTGCATTTAGCGTATAGCGCGGCGCCCGTACCATATCGTTATCAGAAAAATCCCGGGACACCGCCACATTACCGCCATTGATCAAATCTGGTTCTTGGGATAATCCTATGTAATCATCATAGCGGGCATGCAACAGTGCCACCGACACCTGAACCCCAAGCCTGTCGGACAGGGCGGCCTGCAGCGAAGCATCGAGCCCATAAAGCGTGGCTGACGCCGCGTTCTGCAGCTTGGTGACACCCGAATTCGGATCGGGCACCTGGGCCTGCAGATCGCTGTAGTCGTAATAAAATGCCGCGAGTTCCGCGGCAACGCGATGATCGAAAAAACGCCCTTTCAAACCGGCCTGGTAGGCCGTGATTTTTTCCGGATTCACCGCGTTGGCTCCAGTGGTGTCGGTAACATTATAGGTACCGCTCTTGAAACCCCGGTCAATCAAGCCATAAAGCAAGATATCTTGCGCCAGGCGATACTCGAGCGAGAAGTGCGGCGTAAATGCATCCCAGCGTCGCGCATCGGGAACACCCGGCGTGGGAATGGTCATGCCAAAGAGCGGCAAAATGGTGTCTGCTCTCAGCATGGTTTTTTTCTCATCGCTGTAGCGCACGCCCAAGGTTGCGCGAAACGCCTCATTGAAATCGAAACTACCCTGCGCATAAACGGCCACGGCCTCAGTATCGATCTGACCGTCGACCTGAACTTCCGGCACGCCCGCCATCAACACGCCCAGAATAGGAAATATCTGCCGGATGTTCTGGTAGCCGCTGTGGTCCTTGATGTACATTGCACCGGCAACCCAGCTGTATGGTGAGTCATCCAGTGTGGAAACCAGCTGAAAGTCCTGCATGAATTGCCGCCCGACCTGATCCCGCGCACCAAAGGTAAAAATGGGTCGGCTCGAGGCATCCGCATCGAACAGTCCCTCGAAGTTCAGGTCGCGATAGGAACTGATCGAGGTGAATTGCAAAATATCGAAATCATGCGTCAGTTTGATGGAAATACCCTGATCCACCGTTTTGTTCATGGCGGGCGCATCGTTGTAGACCTGCCAGGGCTCACTGGTGAACTGGGCAGCTCGATCGACAACCGCTTCCAGCTGTGTGCGCTCCAGGGAACCCTCTGGAAACACATGAGCCAGCATTGAAGCCTGCGGCAATACCGCCGCCAGAGGCACGGTCGAACCCTGGCCATAGGCCGTACCTCGGGTATCGTCGCGCTCGAAACGATCAACCGAAACCAGCAGGTTGGTTCGCTGCGACAAATCGAGTGTGAAACGCGCCTGCAGCGCGTAATAATCATCCTCCTCCAGGCGACTGCCGTCGAACAGATTTGTCACAAAACCATCGCTTTGGGATGTCATAACCCCCAGGCTAGCTCCGGCATTCTCGCCAAGCGGGCTTGACACATAGAGCCTGGCTTCGCGGCGTCCCTTGTTTCCCACGGTGAACGCCGTATCCAGATGCATTTCATTGCGCTCGATATCGCGCGTCACGATATTGATGGCTCCGCCCAGGGCATTGCGCCCATAGAGAGTACCCTGCGGCCCCTTGAGTACTTCCACGCGCTCGAGATTCACAAAGGTCTGCAAGCCGCTGATAAGCTGAGCCCGATAAACGCCGTCCACATATACCGCTACACTCGATTCCGTTCCCGGCGTGGTGCTGTCGTTGCCAACGCCGCGCAGGTAAGTCTGCGCATAGACAGCGGACGAACCAACCACAAGGCCAGGTGTTACCATCGATAGGCTCAGGGTATCGACCACGCCCGCGGACTGCAGCGCTTCACCTGTGGCTGCGGCAATACTCATTGGCGTGTCCAGCAGATTCTGGGAACGCCGCTGCGCCGTAACGATGATTTCCTCGATACCGGCGGATTTCGCGCCCCCGCCAGCAGAACTGGGCTGCAGCTCCTGCGCCGCCACTACAGGAGCAAGCATCAGTGCAGTAAAGCCGCCTGCGATCACGTTTTTATTCATATCTATCTCCGCTACTGCGGCACACCAACGCTCGTTGCGCGCCTTTGTTGCTACCGTTATCTTTCTTCTTGCTTTTCGGGTTACCTGTCAAAAAAACTCAGAACAGGCGGGGGCTTTCAATCCAGGGCTGTGCATTGATGTACCAGATCATTTGCAGCGCAAAGGCGAGAAAGATTCCCGTGATGGGAGCACTCAATGCGAGCACGGACGACTTCCAGAATGTTTCGGTGCGCAGATTGAAGCCTACGGCTGCATCGGAAATCTGTGCCCAGGACATGCTGTATCGCAACAACAGGTACCCCCCAAGGATCATGTGTGCGTTCAGCCAGGCATTCGAGTAGGCTACGCCGTACAGCTCGAAACTTTCTTTCTGGTGATATTCCCAAACCCCGAGATTGACAAACAGAATCTCGAACGCCAACACATAAATTGCGCTCGCAACATAAATCAGGGGGTACTGCCAGCGCCCCATCAGGCCATCCAATGTGCCTCTGTACCTGATCAAGAGATGGAACACCCAGTAGTAGAACGAAACGAATGCAAGTGCTGCCGTAAGAGTCTCTCGTTCGCCGGCCATTTCCCACAGCACAGTTGCCTCTTCGTGGAAGGTGACGTTGAAGAACCATTTAAGATTGAAGATCCAGTCCCAAAACACCATCAAATTGCACGAGAAAAAGAGTCCCAGGTAAAATGGGTTGCGCGTTTTGAGACTGAAGATCAGCGCCATCATATAAATAACTGCCCCACCGATCTCGAACCCCTTCACTATCAGCGCTGATTCCATAACCCTTCCTTTTCTTATCTATTTACACCCTGGCCGGAACGCCGAGGGACAGGCCTGGCTCAACATCTCAAACCTTATCTTCTCCCTGTCGATAACTAAGGTCTTTCGCCTGGCGATATCGCCGCAGCACCCACCGACTCCGCAATCCCGGAAGGAGAATGGCACTCCCTGAAGTCGGTTGAAACTCGATATCGCTCGACCTATACTCGGTTTCGGCTCGGTAATCACACATAACAAAAGGAGGGGCCACACGACGATGTCAGAAGCGCCGGCTTTACGTGGCAAGAAACCTTCGAGCAACCGGGCAAAGAAGACCGTTGAGGCGATTCTTCAAACCTTCGAGAGCCTCTGTGAACAATATGGCTACGATGGCGTAACCACCAATTTACTCGCTGAAAAGTCGGGAGTGAGTATCGGTGGGATCTATCAGTATTTTCCCAACAAACAGGCCATCGCCATTGCGTTGTACGAGGAAACCATTTCAGCAGTGGCGACCCGCCTCAGGGAAATCGCCCTGAAGAACATCAACGACTCCCTCGACATCATGATCTCCCGCAACCTTGGCATTCTGCTCAGTTTCTACAAACGCCACAGCTACGTGTTGTTCATTTTGCCGGAAGCGAATGACGAGCTCAGAAAGAGCATCGGCCATATCACTGAGCACCACCTCATAGACCGCTCGAGCCGCCTGTACCTTGAACAACACCTCGACGAAGTGGGTGATGTCGACCTGGACCGTTTGCGCTACGTGATGGCTTTGGTAGTCAGGGGCGCTATGCGCGACTACCTGTTCTCGCCTCACCCTGAAATTTCCGATGAGGGTTTCGTAGAGGCGATCTCCCTGATGCTCGTGCGCTACATCGAGGGTCTGCAAGGCGTTCGGGGCCAGCCCGCGATCGGGTAGCACGCCACCACAACCATGCTTCTCACAACGGCGGGGCCACTCTTGCCGTCGAACCGGCCGGCGCCAGCGATGGAAACCTGGCCCCTCTTCATTCCAACCTCCGTTCTGACCACAGAAGATCGGCAGGATCACACCCCACAGGTCTGCGCATGTTGTGGGCGCAAACAAAAAAGGCTGCCCGAAGGCAGCCTTTTTTGTGAACCACTGAACGCTTACTTGCGACCAACAGTCTCGGACAGACGAGTGATGGCGGCGTTGGCGTCGTTGGCAGCACGCAGAGCCTGGTCTGCGGTTTGCTGAGCGCGCTGAGCGGCGGCCAGTGCGGAGTCAGCGGTTTGCTGAGCTGCAGTGGCTTTGGCATCAACGGCATCGATGCGGGCATTGCTGGAGCAGCCCGTCAGCAGCACCAGAGAAAGACCCATAACGGCCAGACCGGACTTGGTGATTACAGATTTCATAGTATCGCCCTCTATAGTGGATGTAACGATTAACTTGCCCATTTTGGAGTTACGTTGTTGTCAGACAAACGTGGGACAAATTCTCCTGTAAAATCAACCCCGCGGGAAGAGGGGGACAACGATTTTTTCAGCTTTTTTCACCAACTATCCAGTTTTATAACACAAAACCTCATTTTTTCATCTCTTCGGCACGAATTTTTTCAACAATGGCCGTGGTGGAGCAGTCGTCGAGGAAGCTGAGCACCCGCACTTCGCCGCCGTATTCCTCCACGATTTCCCAGCCCACGACGGTTTCCTTGGCATAATCGCCCCCTTTCACCAGCACGTCGGGGCGCACTGCGCGCAACAGATTCTCGGGAGTGTCCTCGGCGAACGGCACCACCCAGTCCACGGCCTCGAGGCCGGCCAGCACAGCCATGCGCCGCTCCACCGGATTGATGGGCCGCCCCTCGCCCTTGAGACGGGTGACCGAGGCGTCGGCGTTGACTGCTACGATCAGGCGATCGCCCTGCCTGCGGGCCTGCTCCAAATAGCCGACGTGGCCGGCATGGAGGATGTCGAAGCAGCCATTGGTGAAGACGACCCGCTCCCCCTGCGCGCGCGCATCCGCCACATCCACCAGCAGTTGTTCCAGGTTGACCACGCCGCGCTCGGAACCGCGCTCTTGCTGGATGGCCCTTCGCAGCTCGGGACCGCTGACCGTGGCGGTACCCAGCTTGCCGACCACGATACCGGCGGCGATGTTGGCAAGCGCCACTGCTTCGGGAAGGGTTTGCCCCGCGCCGAGGGTGGCGGCGATCACCGAAATCACGGTGTCGCCCGCGCCGGTGACGTCGAAGACCTCCCGGGCCCGCGCGGGCAGGTGCAAGGGGGGGTGAGCGGCGCGCAACAGCGTCATGCCCTGCTCGCCCCGGGTCACCAGCAGGGCATCGAGCTCCAGCGATGCCAGCAGCGCCAGGCCCTTGTCAGCGATGTCCTGCTCGCTTGCGCAAGCGCCGACGACGGCCTCGAACTCATGCAGGTTGGGCGTCATCAAGGTCGCCCCCCGGTAGCGGGCAAAATCACTCCCCTTGGGGTCGACCAGCACCGGAATGGCGCGCTTGCGGGCCGCCTCGATCAGCGGCTGGGGATCGGCGAGAACGCCCTTGGCATAGTCGGAAAGCACCAGGGCATCCATCGTCTCCAGCAGGGTGCTGGCGCGGGCGACAACGTCGCGCGCATCGGCCGCGCCAAAGGGTTCCTCAAAATCCATGCGCAGCAGCTGCTGACTGCGGCTGATCACCCGCAACTTGGTGATGGTGGGGCGGTCAGGCGCGACCTGAAAATCGGTGTGAATCCCTGCGCTGGCGAGCTTGGTGGTCAGGGATTGCGCGGCATCGTCGGCACCCACCACGGCAACGATGGCGGCGCCGGCGCCGAGCGTGGCGATGTTGAGGGCAACGTTGCCGGCGCCACCGATGCGATCCTCGGTGTTGCTGATGTTGACCACCGGCACCGGCGCCTCAGGGGAAATCCGCGACGTGCCGCCATACCAGTAGCGGTCCAGCATCAGATCGCCCACTACCAGCACGCGGGCCGTATCAAAGCGGGGGAACTCAAGTTTCATCGGGCTTCCTTAAGAGTTGACAGTTTTCAGTTGACAGTTAACAGTTTTCAGTCAGCAGCCATCTGTGAAGTCCGCTACGGATGGCGCTTGCTTAAGCCCTCGCACCGTTGTGAGGTCGCTGTGCGGGGGTAGAGCTTTCGAGACCGTCAGCGGCAGGGATAGCCGCTGGCGAGCCCCCAGGGATGGGTTCACGGCGTGTCTCGAAAGCTCTACCCCCGCACAGCGGCCGAGTTGCGAAGTGCCGAAGTCTCTTAAGCAAGCGCCATCCAAGCCCGCCTCTACCGTCAACTGACAGCCGAAAACCGGGGACCGAACCTCCATAGCTTAGCGTCACCCCGCCAGCCCGCAAAATGCCTGCCACACCTGCTCCGGCATTATCCGCTTGAGGCATTGTGCCTCGGGGCCCTGGTAGCCGGGCACCGAGCACAGGCGGTTGTAACAGGGGATGCAGGGGTAGCCGCTGGCGAGCAAGTGGCGGGAGCGCGCGCCGGTGGCGCCGATCAGTGCCGGATCGGTAGGCCCATACAGGGTGAGGGTGGGCACATCCAGCGCTGCGGAAACGTGCGCAAGGCCGGTATCCATGCAGATGGCGCCGCGGCTTGCCAAGAGGAGCGCGGCGATCTCGGACAGCGTCTTGCGCGGCAGCACCACGGCGTTGTCCAGGCCCTCGGCGATACGCCGGCAGCGCTCGCGCTCCTGTTCCGAGCCGGACGTAAGCAACACCTGCATGCCCGCCTGTGCCGCGCGCCCGATGACCTGACGCCAATGACTATCGATCCAGTATTTGTTATCCCAACTGGCATTGGGCACCGCCACCAGGTAATCACCCTCGGGACTATCTCCGACCTCCGGCCACTGCCGCCCCGCAAGACCGAAATCGGGAGCGCTGTCGGGCACGGGATAACCGAACACCTGGGCAAACAGCTGACGCCAGCGCGCCACCGCGAGCTGGTCCCTGGCGAGCGGATAGCGATGACGATAAGCCCAATGGGCAGGGTATTCGCGCACGCTGGCCCGGTCCGGGCCGTGCTTGGGGCCACGAGCGCACGCAGTGACCAGGGCGCTTTTCAGATTGGTTTGCGCGTCGATCACCACATCATAGTGGCTGGCGCGCAACTCCCGCAGAAAGGGGCGGATCTGCCCCGGCGCGTTTCCCAGCGCTGCGACGGGCGCGGAGCGCCAGCGCCGGTGGGCCGTTTTGACGACGTGCGCCACCGCT
>Ga0265293_10011194_pt1 | contig 12273 bp, 16 predicted proteins | sample Munlanlewell138R_FD_192505 | JGI IMG/M metagenome (GOLD analysis project Ga0265293, IMG submission 192505) | Leachate microbial communities from a municipal landfill in Southern Ontario, Canada - Leachate well 138R | ecosystem: Engineered > Solid waste > Landfill > Unclassified | place: Canada... | reverse complement strand
TCATGAGAGTCCTGCAAAAAAATAAAATTATTTAAATTATTTTGGATTTCTTATTTCAAAACCTACATGTCATATTTTATTCTAATTGCCCCACCTGAATAGACACGTGCAATAGCATAAATGCTACCTGTGCATAGTACCCTAAGATTCACCAATATACATTACTTTCCGGATGGAAAAACCTGTATCTTGTGTATAGGAATATCCAGCAATGTTTGTGCTGCTCTAATCAAGTTCTCTTTGACGGTAGAGTTCTTTGCTCCGTCAGCTATTATAACCGCTCCCTTTACAGAAGGATATAATTCTTTAACAACAAAAGGCTTGCTATTAGCTGAGCTTCCATCATAAACTGTTTTGCTCTCATAATCGGTTTGTTGGGTTTTTCTTGTACCACCCTGAGAATCTTTCTCTTCGGCCATGCTATCATTCTTTTTTGTATCTGTTGCCCTAATCAATTCCTTCCCCGATTCATAGGTGATAACTATTTTTACTTTACCCGCTCCTTCCATAAGAGAAAGTAGTTTTTCGATTTTTTCTTCAACCTCAGTGTACTCATATGAAGAGTTCTCTTTAGTTGTATTAGGTACTATTATTCCTTCTCTTGTATCTCCACTATTATTCTCGTTAAAAATCGAAGTACCAGCAATAATCAAAATTATTCCTAAGATGGCTACTATTAGAAGGTTCTCAGTAAGCTTGTTTTTTCCAATATTCTTAAACAGCTTATTTGTAACGAGTTTGTTTTTTGAGTTGTTTTCCTTCTTCGCTTCAGCCATAGATTACCTACTCCTTCTCAAACGATAAAATAATATTTTGTTTATCTACATCTAGTAGATTTGATATCCTATCCTTTATTTCACTATTAATTTTTTCATCATATTCTAAATTTTGATCACTTACTTTGTCTTCTTTTTCTCCAATTTTAATTTTGTCAATTTTTATTGTTGAGTTACCATCCCGCTCATTACCAGTGATTATATATAAATAAATACGCTTAATAGAACCGAAACCTTCCGAACTTAAGTCTTCATCTATTATTACATCTGCATTTGCATCAAGAACGCCACTTATATCTCTTGTTGCGCTTTCTGCTTGACTCATAAGTTTCTGCCTGTAAACTTCTATGGTCTGACGCATCTTAATTTCGTCTAGCATTTTACTCTTGTAATTTATATCTTCCCTGTCTAGAAAATTACTGCTTACTATTTGAAAGTCCATTAGGTTTATATCTTTATTAAATAATCCTATAAATGGGTTTATCACTACTATGATCATGATAAATCCAGATACAAGGTTAACTGCTTTTCTAATATTTCCATCCGGTAAGAGCAGTTCTAATATCACAACAAACATTGAAAATGTAACAATACTAGTAATCCAATTTTTCAAGAGTTCTATCATTTTTTCTTCCTACCTAATCATTGCAGTAATATTACCCGCAGAAATAAGTGCCGTTGTTGAAATAAAAAACATAATTGCTATTGATACAACAATTGCCATAATATATGAAAGTGAACTAGCCATATCATTTATGCAGTTTGTTATCCTGCTATCCGAAATGGGTTCTACTAATGCTCCAACAAATCTGTATATTGCAATAATTGCAATTATTTTTAGAACAGGTACCAGACAAATTGATACAATTCCGATCATTACAGCAACACCTGCCGCGTTTTTGATAAGTAGTGCACAACTAACAACTGCCTCTGCTGCATCAGCAAGATATTTACCAGCTACAGGTATTACACCTATTGCCAACTTAGCTGTTTTACTAGTAACTCCATCAACTACAGCGCCCATTGAACCCTGTATTATCAGAATGCCAACAAAAACTGATAATGTAGTTGCCAACGACCAAAAAATTATTCTTCTTAAAAGACTGACTAATTTTGCAATCTGAAACTTATTAGAGATATTGTTGACAATAGAAAGAACTGCTGAGAAGAAAACCAGTGGAATAAATATGCTTTTTAAAAATGTTGCCCCCACTTCAACAACCAGTATAAGGATAGGTTGAAATACACCACCCGAAACTATATTTCCGCTTGATATAAGAAGTGTCATAAGCACAGGTATGTTAGCATGCATAAATGCAACCATAGTATTAATCGTCTCGCGTGCCATGTTCATCACAGTTTCAAAACTTACTATAAGTACTGTAACAATAACTAAATAACAGACAAAAAAACCAAGTTCGCCTACGCCTTCACCTAAGAATGATGTTTTCAAATTTCTTAATATAGCACAAATAAATACAAGAACTATAAGTTTTATCATTATATTAACGTTAACATATACTTCCATGAGCAAAAACCTTACAACTCGCTGCAGCAATCCTGATAATCCAGGTTCAAATTTGCCTTTAGCCGCATCTGCTATAATTTTATCTGGATTAAAATCAGGCAAAATTTCATGAAAATCAGAATCCTGATAAGCTCTAAGGCTTTCTTTTATGTCACCAATATTACCTGATTCTATCTGTTCATCGATTAACTCTTCACTTATTTTTTCATCGTCTGATATCTTACTACCATAATCTTTGTCTGCATATACAGAACGTGAATATAGCAAACTTGCTGCAGAAAAAATTAAAACAGCACATATTATGATCACCATCCAATGAATTTTCCTTATTTTTTTTACACTTTCCAAATTTTTTCTTCGTTTGCTTTTGTTCATTAGTTTACCTCGTAATATCCTAATACATAAGTCTTACAATAAGCTCTAACAATGAAGTTACAATAGGCACAGAAAGCACTATAATTAGTACCTTACCTGCAAGTTCAATTTTAGATGCAATTGAAGTTTCTTCAGCATCTTTGCAAATCTCGGATCCAAATTCTGCAATGTATGCTATTCCAACTATTTTAAGTAATGTTGTTATGTAAGCCTGATCAATATCCATCTTCTTGCTGTAATTTATTAAAAGCTCAATTATGGTAGATAATTTATTTATCACAAGTAAGAAAATCAATATTCCAGCGGTTATGCTTATAAGCATAGCCATATCAGGTCTTTCCGCCTTAATTAATATTGCAAGCACCGCTGCAACAATACCAATAGCAGCAATTTGTACGATTTCCATTTTGATCCTCATTTCACTTTGCTAAATGCAGTTATGGCTTTTTAAGTAGATTCATTTATTCATCAGCTGGAGGCTTGTCTTCATTCCACTTAAAAAGAAATTTAAATACTTCTTTATAAATCAAACAAGCTCTTAACAGTTTCAAAAAGATTAGCTATTTCCTTTGCTACAATCATTAAAACTATGACAACTCCTAAAATTGAGGTCATCATTGCCTGTTCTTCACGACCAGACCTTATTAGAACCTGGTTCAATATTGATACAAGAATACCGATCCCTGCGATTCTAAAAAGTAAATCCATATAATTCTCCTCATTCCAATTTAAAAATACACTCCGGCATAAATACATTTATTTGAATATATGCATTCTAGATTAAAATAATTACAATTGCCAGACCTCCTAAAAAGCCAAGATTTTTATAAAGCTTTTCATCCTTTTTTCTGCTGCTTTCAGCCTTTGACCACTGTATTTTTAACTGTTCCACAATAAATTTTATGTTTTTAATCTGTCCTTCAAGATCGGTATTCCCCAAAGATTTACCAAAAGAAATTAGTACATTCATATCTTCTTTATTCAAGGATGTTAACTTAATATTTTTTTCAACTGATTCACGCCAAGCAACAGCAGCAGGAATATTACCATCATTTTTCATTATCTTAGATGCGTCGCAAAAAAAAATGGATACTGTACTGTCTGTCGACTTACTTATTTCGTAAAATGCATCAGAAAGAATACTAGAAAAATATTTAAGCTGAGTCTCAAGCATCTCCATCATCCCGCAAAGTGTCAAAAGTTCAAGAGGTCTTTTTGACAAGTTTATTGAATATATAAGGCCAATCATAGTTGAGGCTGCTATAGTTAAAAACCCACCAACTATTTTCAACATCATTTTCACCACCTCCGTAAACTTTGCATTGTGATTCCGTCAACAATTTCATCTACTGTTCCTGGTCCATGTCTTTTACTTAAGACAACAAACCGTTCAAACACTTTCATATCAATCAGTTCCAATACTTCCCTGCGTGTTTTAAGCTCTGAAATACTGTATCCATGTGCTGCGCTAACGATTTTGACTCCAGCATTTATAACCTGTAGAACAGCATCTCGATCTCCTTCGTTCCCAATTTCATCAGTTATAATCACATCCGGAGACATTGAGCGTAGCATCATAACCATGCCGACCGACTTTGGACATCCATCAAGCACATCGGTACGAATTCCTACATCGTGTTGAGCTACACCTTTAAAGCATGCTGCAATCTCAGATCTTTCATCTACAATTCCAACCCTTACACCTGACAGTCCATATTCTTTTTTTCCATGGCTAAAAATACGAGCAAGATCCCTAAGCATAGTAGTTTTTCCGCATCCCGGTGGTGAAACAATCAGAGTATTCATTATTTGCATATTTTGATCTATAAGGTGTTTTACATATTTGTCAGAACACCCAGGTACTTCTTTTGAAATCCTGAAATTTAGTCCTGATATATCCTTTATATTCTTTACGGTCTTTCCTTCAATCACAGTCCTACCAGCTATGCCAATCCGGTGACCTCCTTTTATAGTAATAAACCCGTTTTTAAGCTCTTCCTGAAAAGCATAGATTGAGTTGTGACTGATAAGTTCAACTGCTCTTTTTATATGCTCCTGTCTTACTATAAATGCATTGTTTTCATGATCTTGTACTTTTCCGTTAGAGCTAATAATATAATCATGGCTTCGGCATTGTATTATAAGTGGCTTTGATGCTCGTAAACGTATTTCCTCCAGCTCACAAACTGTTTTCGTTGGTAACACACCAAGAAGAATCTTTATCTCCGGTGGCAAATACGGTAAAATGTTAACCTTAAAAACCTTGCCAATTTCTGACTCTCTTTTGTAAGTTGTCATCCCCTACTCCTCTACTATGTCAATGATTAGCGCCTCTTAACATTTTTGATCAATGAATGTACTATTGCCAAACGCTTTTAACTAATATATTCATATTAATTATCAAGGGATTTTATGACAACAAAATAATGGATATATTTTAATAATATATCTGAATTAATTTGAGCAATAAAAAAATAATTCAAATATTTTAATGTGTTATTTTTCGTCGAGCAAGAAAATTAGTTTTGTAATATTAATAGAGCATAAAAAGATTTTCGAAAGGATCAAATAGAAAATTTACTCAAGATGTGCAAAATAATAAAATGCCAGAACAAATTATTATAAGATCTGGCATTTTACTTTTTAAGGTGAATTTTTCATGTTCAATAAACTTCTAATCATCTACATCAGAACAATCATCACAGCCGCATTCCAATCCAATATTCATTTCTTCATCACAATTTGGGCATATAATCGGTTCGTCGTCTTCAAGGAAAGAAGCGTCAAATTCGATTATTTCATTGCATGCAGGACATTTTGTTCTCAAAAAACAAGTATCATCACAATCGCAATCATCTTCCTCGTCAAAAATGAGTTCCTCGACTTCTTCTAAATCCTCATCAATAGCATCAATCTGTTCACTCATCTCTTCCTGCGATTCAACAATATCATCCATTACAAGTGCCATATCATCCAAAACGCCTATAATAGCCCTAAACAGTTTACCTTCACTGGTATTTTGGTCAATGTTTAACCCTTCTGCAAGGCCTTTAAGATAAGATACTTTTTCTCTCATAAATTTCATATTTCCCTCCGTTATTAGTTTGCAATTCAACTCTTACATCCGATGTAGTCGGCAGCATTTTGAAATACTAATTTTCTACAAAAGCTATATACGTAGCAATTGGTAAATATCAACAGGCAACCGTCCAAAATACTGTAAGCTTAATTGGCAAATTTTAATATAACCAACAACAATAATTTTATACAAAAAACACTAAACGCGCTCCATGTATTCTCCGGTTCTTGTATCAATTCTAATTTTATCTCCATTATCTACAAAAAGAGGAACTTTAACTGTAGCTCCACTTTCAACAGTAGCAGGTTTTGTTGCACCTGTTGCTGTGTCGCCTTTGAAACCAGGTTCTGTATGGGTTACTTCCAGCTCAACAAAAGTAGGAGGTTCAATGCCAAAAACGAATCCATTATGAACAAGGATTTTTACAACTACACTTTCTTTAACGAACAGCAATGCATCACCAATTACGTCTTTACCAAGAGGTATTTGCTCATATGTCCCAGTGTCCATAAAATAATGTAAGTCTCCATCAGCATAAAGATACTGCATATCTTTTCTTTCTATATGTCCCTTTGGCATCTTATCACTTGGATTAAATGTTTTTTCGACTGTGGCACCAGTAAAAAGATTCTTAAGTTTTGTTCTTACAAAAGCTGCTCCTTTACCTGGCTTTACATGTTGAAACTCTACCACCTGAAAAACACTCCCATCCATTTCAAAGGTAACACCGTTTCTGAATTCACCAGCTGTTATCACTATTTATCCCTCCTCTCAAGTGTTTTAAAAATCAAATATCTTACTAACAATATTTCTTAGCAATTTCCTTTATAATTTCCTTTATATATTAATCCAAAATATACTATATTTCAAGTAATATTTTAAAATGCATTTTTGCGTAGAACAGTCAGCTTGCTTTTCCTCACTCTTACTATACATCTCTAAGCTGCATTTCGCTAATGTTTCCTAACATTGCGAAAGTTATATCTCTTTAGCTACCTGTGAACTGTAACTGCCTATCACAAAACAATTAAGTCTTTGCTAGATTTCGTCAGAATCAAAGGATTATCATCGTTTATTACAATTATATCCTCTATCCTTACGCCCCCAAGTCCAGTTATATATATTCCAGGCTCTACGGTAACAACCATCCCATTATCCATTTCTCTTAACCCTGTAGTGGAAAGTCTTGGCTCTTCATGTACCTCAATACCAACGCCATGACCCAAACCATGACCAAAACAATCGCCATATCCAGCTTTTGATATAACTTCACGCGCTACATTGTCAATCTCTTTGCCCAATTTTCCCTTTACAGCTTCTTTTTCTGCTTCTAATTGAGCACTAAGCACAATATTATAAATTCTTTCTAGTTGCTCATCAGGCTTTCCTAAAAATACTGTTCTAGTAATATCCGAACAATATCCGTTACATAAAGCACCATAATCCATAGTTATTACATCACCTAGTTGAACACGTTTTAGTGATGCAGTTCCATGGGGAAGTGCTGCCCTGTCTCCGGACGCTACAATGGTTTCAAAAGAAGGTCCAGTAGCACCATTTTTTTTCATATGGTACTCCAGCTCTGCAGCAATTTCCATTTCAGTTACTCCAGGTTTAATAATTGTCAGTATATGCTCAAATGCACTGTCAGCAATTTCTATTGATTTTGTTAAAGCACTAATTTCAGACTCATCCTTAATAATTCTTAGTGATAATAACTCGTTTGTTATACTGACAAACTCCACAAAGTCATTCTCTTGTCTGTACTCTACAATCTTGTCAAACGGAGTAGACCCACCTTCAATTCCGATCTTTGATAACTCCATATTCTTCAAATACTCGGACAAAGTAACGTTAAACCGACCCTTTAATCTGACAAGCTCATAATCAGGCGCTTGTTTTTCGGCTTGTTCAATATATCTAAAATCAGTAAAAAGAATTGCTTCGTTTGACGTAATTAAAAGCTGTGCACTGGTTCCAGAAAAGCCTGAAAGATAGAAACGATTTTCTCTTTGTTCAATTAAAGCCGCTTCAAGGTTTTTAGAAGAAATAATTTCTCTTAATTTATTAATTCTCTTTTTGTAAATATCGGTAATTTGGTTATTCATTTTATTTAACCTCTTTTTTATAATTGCATTCTATTTCTTTTCATCAATTATTAATTTTGCAGCTTCTAGTGCCAAAAGATAGCCATTACTCCCAAAGCCGCTGATCTGACCTTTGCATACCGGAGCGATGACTGATTTACTCCGAAACTCTTCACGATTATAAATATTCGTCAAATGCACTTCAATAACTGGTAAATCAACTGCACCAATTGCATCTCTTATTGCAATGCTGTAGTGCGTATAAGCACCCGGATTTATTATTATTACATCGTGATTGATAGAAGCAGTATGAATTTTGTCAATTATATCTCCCTCGTGATTAGATTGGTAAAATTCCACTGTTATATTATATTCTAAAGCATTTTTTAAAATTTCATCATTTATGTCTTTTAGTGTTTTTATCCCATAATGCCTTTTTTCACGTGTTCCTAACATATTAAGGTTCGGACCGTTTATTACAAGAACACTTTTCATCATTCTATCCCCTTGCAATATTCTCATATATCTTTTTCATTTTTAATGCATCTTCAGCCATAAGCTCTCGCGATTCACAAATAATAACAGGCTCCATGCTTTTCTTGTACAATGCTTCAGCCAACAATTCAAAATCTGGACCGTACTCTGTTTCGTCTAATTTTCTATGCTTTTTCTCTCCACTTTTTCCAAACTCAATTCTGCTAAAATGAATATGAATGTGCTTTAATCTATCATACCCCAAGGAATCTTCTATCTTGATAAGAATTTTTTCAAAATCTTGAATCGTATTTAAAGCACCCAGACTACGAGCATAAAGATGACCAAAATCAACGGTTGGTATCAGGCTTTCATCAGTACTGCATATCTTTAAAATTTCTTCAAGATTCCCCAATTGATTCATCTTTCCCAGCACTTCAGGACAAATTGATATATCATCATACCCATACTCCCTTGCTTTTTTTAGAGCAGACTGCAAAACTGATATAGACATTTTAACAGCCCATTTCTTATCTACTTTTCTGTAAGAACCTATATGTGCAACAATTCTCTTAGCCCCCATCCATTTTGCCACTTTTAGTGTATCCATAATATATCGAATTGAATTATTCCGTTTCTCCTCCTCTGGACTTGCCATATTAATATAATATGGCGCATGGATACTTAAAAATATATTATTTTGCGTGGCATTTTTTCCAAGTTCCTCTGCATTATTTTTTCCGATTTTAACACCTTTGTTGCATTGATACTCATACGCATTAAGCCCCATATCTTTTAGCCATACAGGCATGTCCACCGAAGACTTGTATCCCTGCTCATAAAAGCTTTCTGAATTACCAGCTGGTCCAAATCTAATCATGTAATCTCCTTTCTAGTTTTTTGATCACTCTTTAGTTCCATTAACTTACTAGGCAAGAATCACTATGAATGCTAATGTCGAGGATTACTGCTAACCTGCATAGCAGCATGTGTAATGGCAGATACAATATCTACCTCAAACTGTTGCCTTAGAGTGTTTATTTTAGAATAAAGCTCTCCTTTTTCAGAAACTATATACCTATGTGGAAGCTTATTCAAAGCAATCGCAGCAATATCCATCCTACATTTTTCACAATCACAAACATTAATATTGTAGATAATCTCATTCAGAATTATCTTCACTACGTCTTCCATATAGTTTTTCAGTTTGTACACAATTTCATCCCCTTCACAAAAATAATTGGTTTGTTCTGTTGTTACACCATATCATAATAATTATAACTATATTTAAACAAAATGAAGCTTTTTAAAGTCGCATAACCCTCTCATTTAAGTCTAATATAATGATATATACCAGTTTAGTATATGCCAACCATAAAGCAAAGTTATAAAAACAGCAGTTACAATAAAAGGTCCGAAAGGTATGCCTTCCTTTCTTTTCTTTTTCCCTGTTATAAGAAGTATCAAGCCTGCTATACCTCCAAGAATTATAGCTACAACAAGCGCTACACTTGCCATTCTCCAACCAAGAAAAAGTCCTATAGGAGCAAATATTTTCACATCGCCCATTCCCATTGCTTCATCACTTTTATATATTGCAAAAGAAATTAATGCCACCAAAAATAAAATTCCCGAGCTTGAGAACATACCTATTATAGGATTAAACCACCTACCATCACCATATATAACTACTGGACTAAAAAGATTGTAAACGAATGGAACCACTCCCCCCATCAAACCTGCTAGTACCAGCTGATCGGGAATAATCTTAATATCTAGGTCAATAAAAAACACAGCAATCAAGATGGACATAATATATATGCTAAATAAAAAATCCATTGTCAATCCATATCGCAAAAACAGTATCAAAAATACTACTGATGTCAAAAACTCAACTAATGGATACCTTATAGAAACTTTCTCACTGCAATATCTACATTTTCCTTTTAAAAAAGTATAACTGAAAACAGGAATGAGATCCAATGGCTTAAGCCCAGTACCGCATGCAGTGCAATGCGATGAAGGTGTAACTATTGATTCTCCTTTTTCAAGACGGTAAATAACTACATTCAAAAAAGATCCTATTACAAGACCAAAAACTGCTACAAAAAAATAAAGCACTTTCACCCTCCTTGCACATGCTGTTAAATATAAATAGTATGATTAGAAGACCACTTATTGTATTTAATATATTTCGACACTGCTTAAATATATTCCTCTTCACCAGCAAAAGAAACTTTTGACTTAAGAATTTGCGTATATTTATGTCCCCATGTCAGCTGGATGAATGCATTACCTAATTCATGGTTAGTCCTTGTTCTCCAATATTTTTAAGTATGCATTATAAACCTCATCAAGCACTTCACTCTCAATAATCTGTCCTGTCCAGATTTCATACGCATATATGCCCTGATAGAAAAGCATCCCCAAGCCATTTACAGTTTTTGACCCAAGTTTCTCACCGTTCGAAAGAAAGCGGCTTTTTACCGGGTTATAAATTATATCAACAATGATTTGATTTTCTTTAAAAAACTCAAAAAAGTCCGAGTCATTAATGGGACTTAATTCTGTGTTCGGATACATTCCAAGAGGAGTCGTATTTATAATAACATCCGACAATGAAGATATACCTTTCATACAATCATATCCACAAGCTTTAGCAACTTTATTAATGTTTTTGTTTATTACTGAACAAATATTTTCTGCCTTCTCAACCGATCTGTTTACAATGTACACACAAGAAGCACCTTCTAAAGCTACCTTTATTGATATCGCCCTTGCAGCTCCACCAGCTCCCAGAACAAGCACACATTTATCTTTAAAATCGGTACCCGTTTCTCTTTTAAAAGAACGATAAAATCCTTCTGCATCAGTGTTAAACCCATAAAGCTTACAGTCAGTAATTTTGATTGTATTCACTGCACCGATTAATTCAGCCTCCCAAGATATTTTATCAAGATATTTTAAAACCTTTTCCTTAAAGGGTATCGTTACATTAAACCCCAAAAATCCCAATGCAATTAATCCTTCTATTGCTGTCCCGATATTATTCATATCCACTCTAAAAGGAAGATATATAATGTCATTTTCAAGAACTGCGCTAAGTGTGTTGTGGAGCTCAGGTGATATTGAATGTTCTATCGGATTTCCGATAACTCCAAGAAGTTTAGTTTGTCCTGTGACTGTTTTTACAGGTTCCATCTTACTTCTCCTTTTGTTCAGTGCTCTTTTTGTATCTGGATAAAATAAGCTTTTCAGGATATCTCTTAAGCTTAACAAAGAAAAACTCTTTTTTATCAAAAGGCTTAACAAGGATAGTGTACATATTAAGTCTGTTTCCTCCCACTATGTCGGTGAAAATTTGATCTCCTACTACAGCTGCTTCAGAAGCTTTTACTCCCATAATTTTAACAGCATTTAAAAAAGCTTTCTTACTTGGTTTCAATGCACGGTAAATGATAGGCAACTTCAACTTTTCATTGAACTTCACTACCCTCTTTTTTGTAGCATTTGAAACAATAATAACATTAATTCCTGTATCTTTAACCTTTTTGAGCCATCTTAAAACATTGTCATCTGCTTCTTTAGCATGTGCAGGAACAAGAGTATTGTCAATATCAAGAATTAATCCTTTAATATTTCGCTTTATAAGATTTTGTAAGTCTATTTCTTGGACTTTGTCCACATATTTATCAGGGAAAAACCTCTGCATTCTTCTGCCTCCGTTTTTAAAGACTAAAAAAAGCCCAACTTGATTGTGGCTTTTTGGATTATAATCATATAATAGCAAAAGCGAGGATCAAAGACAAGGGGTGTATCTACTCGACCCCAGACAGTTACAGTTCACAGGTAGCTAAAGAGATATAACTTTTGCAATGTTAGGAAACATTAGCGAAATGCAGCTTAGAGATGTATAGTCAGAGTGAGGAAAAGCAAGCCGACTGTTTGAGCAAA
>Ga0265293_10011193_pt1 | contig 12275 bp, 11 predicted proteins | sample Munlanlewell138R_FD_192505 | JGI IMG/M metagenome (GOLD analysis project Ga0265293, IMG submission 192505) | Leachate microbial communities from a municipal landfill in Southern Ontario, Canada - Leachate well 138R | ecosystem: Engineered > Solid waste > Landfill > Unclassified | place: Canada... | reverse complement strand
TTGTTCCAAGTGAAAATACAGGGTTTATGATTCCTTTTGATCCAGAAATTTTCAAGCTTGTAACTCTACAAATGCTTGATGAGGCTAAGGTAGAGTTTTTGTTTCATGCATTTGCTAGTGGGGTTGTTAATTTGGAAGGGGGTAAAAGGGGGGTTGTTTTTGAGACTAAATCTGGACCGATTGTTGCAGCAGCAAAGGTTATAGTTGATTGTACTGGTGATGGGGATATTTCGGCTTTTTCTGGTGCACCTTTTGAAATTGGGAGAAGTAGAGATCGTATGGTTCAACCAATGACTTTGATGTTCTTAATGGAAAACTTTGTGTTTGAACGTTTCAAGAATTATGTGTTGTCAAATCCCGATCAGTGGCGTGGTGTAGAAGGGTTAAGTAAGTTAATGCGACAGGCGACTGCAAAAGGTGAATTGAATGTTCCAAGGAATAATATTTTGATGTTTAGAAATGTGCATCCTAATTGTGTTTTAATTAATAGTACGCGAGTTTTAGATACTCTAGGGACTAATGTTTGGGATTTAACTCGTGCTGAAATGGTTGCGCGAAATCAGGTTGCTCAGTTAACGAATTTTTTTCGGAAATATGTTCCTGGGTTTGAAGATGCTTATCTAGCTCAAAGTGGGGTTACTACATGTGTTCGGGAGTCTAGGCGGATTATGGGTGAGTATCTTTTAACTGCAAAAGATGTGTTGGATGCACGTAAATTTAGGGATGTAATTGCTTTGGGCAGTTATCCGATTGATCTTCATAATCCAAAGGGTAAAGGAACTATACTTAGAAAAATTAAGCCTGGGTCGGCCTATAGTATTCCATTGCGTAGTTTAATTCCTTTGAAGGTTGAGAATTTATTGGTTGCTGGGCGTTGTATTTCTGGAACTCACATTGCGAATGCTTCTTACCGTACTATGCCTATTTGTACAGCTACCGGTCACGCGGCTGGAGTGTGTGCTGCTATAGCGGCAAAAAATGATCAGTTGCCAAGAAAAGTGGATTATCGTTTAGTTCAGAGTGAACTGTTAAAACAGGAAGCTATCTTAGACATTAATTAAAATTAGTCAAAGTTTTAGGGTTTCAGAGTGGAATGGAGTTTACTCTTTTTACTTAGATGATCTTCGGTTTCTTATACTAATACGTTCATGGGTAGGGTGGATGTGGTTTATGCCATAATACATGGTTACTACAAAAAGAAACACAAATACTACTTCAACTAGAGCGATGATGATAAACGTGTTCTGTCTGCTTTGACGAATTTCCTCAATAAAGGAGGCGTTGCCACTGGTTTGATGTCCCGGAAGGATTTCTCTGTATATTGTTTCTAATTCGCTGGTCCCTTGAAGATATAGTGCAACAGGGGGAGTAACTAACGCTATGACTAAAAAGACGCCTGCTAGGGCGAATATCTTTTTGTAGTGCATAAAAATCGCTCAAGTATATTCTCTCAAAGAGGGTAATAAATCCTTCAAGAATTGTGGTGGTGGGCCGTACCGGATTTGAACCGGTGATCTTCGCCGCGTGAGGGCGACGTCCTAGCCAGCTAGACTAACGGCCCGCTTTGGATTGAAAATACATAGCAGACTTTCATAAAGCCTTTCCCATTACATCGCAAATAAGGTTGGGTATTTGTGGATTAGAAATGCTAAATTATGGGAGTTCTGAAGAACACAAGTCTGATGGTATTTTGGTCTTTGTATATTTCTTTGGCGGTGCAATAGTTAGTTATCTTTTGCTTAATCACACGATAATTTTTGGAGTATAATTAATGAGTGAATAATTACCGATTTACCGCTAATTTGAAGGTATGTTAAAAACAAATGTGTAAACGTACGAAAACGTAAATAAGTAGCCGTGACACAGACTAAATAGCTCCCACTAATATGGGTGCACCCAGGATGATGTGCCGAGGTAGCTCAGCCTGGGAGAGCGCTCGGCTGAAGACCGAGTTGTCGCATGTTCAAACCCTGCCCTCGGCACCACTCCATGCTTTTGGCATAAGCCCGCGGCAGTGTGGATATATAGCTATTTTCTCTTTCTAAATAGCTTTAGACTTTCCATATCACAGATATATTCAAATCCTTGTTCTATTAATTCGGTTGCTTGCTGTGTTGTTTGGGCAATCTTACAAACGAATGAATCTTCTTTTTCAACAGTTAATAGCTGTGTGTAAAGCATCGTATTTTTAATATTTTTATGACCTAATATAGCCATAACATGCAAGATGTCCTTTGTCTTATGGTATTCAGTGGATCCTTTCCAATGGCGTAATGTATGAAACATGATAAATTGCAAGCGTGGATTAGCCAGACTCTTTGATAGTTTTTTACGGTGTTTTTGGTATGTCCTTCTAAGATTATTTAAGTTCTTGTAACGGTTGAATATACGCGGATCTGTTTTTTTGACAGCACATAGCATATTATAGAGTTTGTTTGATAGCCGGAAAACCCGCGGATTGCTGTTTTTTTCTGCTATTAAACTAACGGTATGGCCTTCAAAGTCTATATCTGTCCACTGTAACCGATAGATCTCGCCAGCCCTCGCACCGGTTTCTTTGGCAAATTGTAGGAATAATGCTATTTCTGCATTACAGCCAGCTATTAAATCATCTATTTCTCGTTCTTGTGGTATAAATGGTAGTTGTCTTATGGCTTTGTATCGTGGCTTTATCCATGCTATTTGATAGTATCTTGCGTAGAGGTCGTAAGCAAATACAACAGCTTCTTTTTGTGCTTCTTTCCATTGCGATTGATTGGCTATTGTTGCCTTGACTGTTTCGGGATCTTTTAAATTAGCACCAAGCTTTACCAAGCGTCTTAATCGTCTGCCTCTGCTTATGATGGTTGTGTCTTTGTAGCCTTGTTTTTTTCATGTTTCATAAGTATCCTTCTTAAAAAATCTTCCAACCCCAAGAATAATCCCGCCAAGAGCTATTACACCCAAAATCCATATTCTATCCGCTGAGGAAACATTCAAATACAGTGTAAGGGCTGCACCACCTATGCCCGTAAAAAGAATAACCGCACCTATCAACGAAATTCTAAAGTAGTTAGACCGAGCATATGCAGCTCGTTCCTCTCCTTGTAACACCCTTTTTTTGAGCCTTTCTTTGTACCTAATACCAGAAATTAAAAAGACTGTTCCAGCAAGAGCAACAGTCGTAGAAATGGTACCCTCCACACGTAAAGTTAAAAGATAGATACCTAAAGGCAATAAGACTAAACCGACGATTATGAAGCAAAGTTGGTTTCTCTTGTTTTTATCCACAGCTACCTTAGCCTCTCAGGATATGATATCCTTGTTAACGTACTTATTGATTTGTACAAAAAGTGGATAGTTCCCCGAACTCAAATCTATGGTAATTCTGCAATTCATAGATTATTGTCTATTGATAGAATGGCAAAAGTTGTGTTTTCTTAGTTATTTAGGCGAAAACGAACGTGCATAAACTAAATTTTGCGTAAAGTTGTTAATGTCGCTGAAGCTGCGCTAAATCTTCTGAATAACGGTGACATCTCATAAGCTGGGGCATAGCGTTTGAAATTCAAGGATTCGTAGGTACTAAAGAATGTGTTTTGAAGTTATATATAGAAATAGAGGGACAGTGATAAGGTTAAAAGAGTTTTAACTTGCTGTGCAAGTTACTGGCAATGCTTGGGTTACGATGCTTCCGTCTATAGTTGTTGTGACTCTAATGATTAAGTTGTAGTTATTTCTGATGACGTATTTGCTGCCGTCGTGTGCTGTTGCTGGAATATAAGATACTGATTGTCTGGGCTGCAATGGCGTAGTGGATATGACGGTTCCAATGGTGCATAGTGCTTCGTTTGCTATGGTGACGCTTAAAACTATTGAATGGGTTGTTACCTGAAATACTTCATTTACTTCTTGGTTTTGGAAGCACTATACCCAGTTTTTCATCACCATACACTATGGCATCACCTTCAAGAAACAATTTCCCAACATAAGCTATAGTTGCCGCATCTAATTCATGGTCACTCATTTCAGCGTTTAACCCCTCTATGCCAAGACCTTCTAAACCAACCCTCATTTTATCTAGTCCACGCTGTTTTCTTGGAATACCCCATACATCCTGGGCACCACCAGGATAGGCTTCAAGAACCCTAAAACCCATACACTCAAAAGTCTCGCGTAAACTAATCCCACGTGCAGTTAATTTACGCATAGGGCCTATGGTTATTGGGAAAAGTTTTATACCCATCCTGAGGAGCGCCCTGTCGCTTTCTCTAAGATGAATGCTTGTTCGTTCTTCGATTGATTTTCTTCCAGGTGGCAAACTCAAAGGCGCATCTATGGTTACTAATTCGGGTTGGGCATCTATGGTTTTTTCAATGATTTCTTTATCTGTATAGAGGTTACATGTTACTGCTTGCACGCTTGTTAATTTGCAGAATCCTGTCTGTCTAGTTTCTACGCCCGCTAAGTCTATACCTACAATCGACATTGGTTCTCAAAACATAACGGTCAGTATGGCTAATATCTCTTCATTATCCCTTTATAGGTGATTTAGCGGTTGCTTGTTAACATTAAAAGTATTGGATTATTAGGTTTTTATAATAAACAAAGCTTGGTTTAGGCTTATTACAAGTAACCTATCGAAAGTGTTTTAAATATATACATACGATAAACGTTCATAAGAGGTATGTCCATGGCAAAATGCCCTATTTGTGGAAAAGAAGTTAAAACAGCAAAGAAAACTTGGAAGATGGCTGGAAAACCAGACAAGAAAGGTAAACGAACAGAATTAACAATTGGACTCTATGGCTGCTGCGGTAAAACCTTCCGTGAAGTTTTAGATAAGAAAAAAATCTAAGAGCTTCTTCCATTTTCTTTTTTCTATTCTCTTATGATAGTTACCCATCGAGGTAAAGAATATTTTAGGATATACGGTGAGTTTGCATCGATAAAGGTTTAGTTTGTTGGAAAATTGACGGGATGACGTTAGCTTGTAGGTTTTGCTTAACGTTATTGGTTAGTAATCAATGTTGAGAGCGTTTTTTTACCAGCTAAAATTGTTTCTATGCGTTCAGGAAATAAGCCATTTACAACATAACACACTGTCGGCCATTTCATTAAAAGACCTGAAAATGCAGCATCTACACTAGTGCGAACAGACAGCTTAGAAAGTTGGTTGGCAGAGATTTTATCAATTAATTTAGCGCCGTATTGCTGTTTAGGATCACTTTCGAAGACCCCATCAACATCTGTAATTAACAATACCTGTTGTGCCCCTAATCGATGTGCAATGTAGAGAGATATCGAATCTGAAGTAATATTCCAAGAATTCTCAAGGGAATCTTCACTAAACATTATTGAAGCGGGTAAAAAAATCGATAAATTACTTAATTTAAGGGATATTTTTGTGTCTTCAAAGGTACGAACAACAGTCGTTTTAGGACTTAAATCTGCAAGTAACAAACCATACTGATCCATAGCCAGAATTGCCATCCGATGAGCTGCTTTAGGAGACAAATTAAATCGAGTATCCAATGATCGTACCGTGTCTGCGAATTCTCCACCGCCAGGAACGATTAGAAGTAAATATTGACTTGAAAGCTCAACTAATTTTTCCATTAAAAAACGTAGTTTTTCAGGGTTATTTGCTAAGCTACCCCCGAGCTTTAACACAGTTAAGGCCATTTTATAGGCGCTCCTTCAATTTTATTGGCAGTCAAACATGCTACACCAACAGCCGGCGTTGCTAAAACTGCTTCCTTAGAAAATAACACATCTATTGAGATGATTTCATTTACACCCATTTGTTCTGCAGCTTTTCTTGCAAGAAAATCATACCCTAAACCTGTAACAACTATTACAATTTCATCATTTGTTTTTGATTCTAGGTATTCGTAGACTTTAGTTAGACCCGAACGAATTTGGAAAAGCTGCTTTTGATAGATAAATTCAGCTAAATCAATAATTTCCTTTCTTGTCAACATATCTATGTCGGCACAAATTATTCTTGAAAGTCTAGCCATAGCTTCTTTGATGCTTTTTCCTCTTCCATCTGCGGTCTCAGAAGTAAAATCAGTTGAAGAAATATGCCCGAGTAACAAGTGAATGTCCCCTGAAGTTGCAAATAGCTCCGATGATAGACCTGCAACGCTACCACGAATCGCAATCTTTTGCACTATAGTTGCAACGTTTGTTCGCAAGCTACCAGTATAGATGAGTTCACCACAAATCAGCTTATCTAAATCTGTTTTTCCTCTGGCAACAAGTTTACCCTCTAAGACCGGAATGATGCTTGTACTTGTACTACCCACGTCGATAACGATCGAGTTTTTTACTTTTTTTGATATTAACCAGCCTGTCGCCGCCCAATTTGCTGAAGCCACACTTAATGGGTTTTGTTTTGCCTGCTGAATTGACACTAAATCAGCGTTTGAGTCTAAAACATACAGCGGTGTAGCTGGAAAAGCCTCCTTTAAACAATTGAGTATATGGTGAATACCTTCTCGTTTTGTTTTATAAGCATCTGATAATTCAGCGGTCATTGTGATACCTATTGCATCCAAAGACCCAACGTCTAAACGCTCCTTTAACTCGAGAAAAACGCAGTCAAGTTTTTCTGGTTCTTTCCAAACAGGAAAATATTGTGAAGCACTCCGTAATGTTACTGATCCGTTTTCGGTGTGCATCCATACAGCTTTAGTGTTTGCACCTCCGACATCGTAACCTATCACGTCAACCAAACGTAAGCACCTCAAGTCATAATGCTACGTAGACTCTTTTTAGCTTCTTCTAGGCTTAAACATGCTTCCTGTATACCGCCACCTTTACTCATGATCAATGCGTAAGCTTCATTTTCGTTACCCAACGGGAAAGGAGGGACAAAGAGGTTTTCTATTTTGCTAATCTTTTGGAAGACTTCTGCTTTGGGTTTGGTTGTTTGACATTTCGTAAAAAAGGCAACACTACTGCTTTTAACAGTTTTAGGTAAAGAAAATTTTGTTATCGAATCGATTATGGCTTGCGCGATATTGTAGTTTGCAATCGCATGTAGACCTACATATGAGGTAGTTAATCGAGGATTAACGTCTACAACATACATATCACTAGCACTTAAGATGATATCAACACCGATGTATCCACGTAGACCCGGTATTGATTCCACTAGTTTTTCAGCTAAAGAGAAAGCTTTTGCTCTAAGTGTATGTTCTAGGGGTACACAGCCACCAATGTAGCTAGATTCCTCCTCAGGCTGGGCAAGGACAATTTGTTGTTTGTTTAAACTGATAGCTACTGCTTTTTGACCGTTTGAAATCAGACTTATACTCGCGGGCAAACCATTTATGAAGCTCTGTGCAATAAAACGGTTGCTCGATGTTTGAGCTTTAACTTTCCTGATAGCCGGTTCAATGTTGTTCTCAGACCTAACAATACTCATTCCGCTACAACTTGCCCCATCAAGAGGCTTTAGGATTATAGGATATGGTAATTCTTCCTCAATGATTCGTTTAATTTTTAATAAGCTATCGTCAGAATTTAAAATGATTGTTTTAGGGGTTGAAATTCCTTTTTTCTGAAGGAATTTGTAGAGCACCTCTTTATCTGCAACTCCTGCAATACCTTCAGGGGTGCAATTAAGCGATATTTTCCCTAATCCTTCAGTAATTTGAACCAACCTTTGTAATATTTGCCCGGTTTCTGGTGCAATAATGTAAACAGCTTCGTTTAAAGTAACTAATTTATTCATAAAACGTTCAGGTTCATCTGGTGAAAAAATTGGTACTATAAAGTCAGCGTTTAAAGGAGGGTTTAATTTTGATAGTCTATCGTCTAAGAGAACTGTTACTTCATGACCTGCAGCTTTAAAATCTGCCGTGATGCTACGAAGCATTGCATAACCTTCCGCCAATATTTTTGGCGGAACTCTCTGTCCCGCGTAACCTCCACCTGAAATATATTCGTAAACTACTAGTTTCAACGCATCCCCTTCATTACTAACGTTTAGAGCAGTCACACCGTCGATACGTTAAAGCATTTCTATTTCTTTAACAACCTCAATAAATTTCAACACATGCTTCTTTTTTACGTGAGGCATTATAATTATTCTTATGCAATCGTACCGTGGAATGTAAGATACAAACCAGCCCTTTCGCCACAGGGTTTCTGAAAGACGGTTAGTATTTTTGTTGCTTCGAAAGCTAACAATGTTGAGGGTAGGTTGACACAAAAGCGATAAACTATATTTCTTTAGCTCCTTAACCAATAAACTTGTGTTTTTAACGCATTGTTCAACAATTTCTGTAAATCCCGCTTTACCTAATGTTTTGAAGACTGCCCAAACTGAAGCTATTGAAGCGCCGCTTCTTGTGCCAACAAACGTATATTGGGATTTAGCGCTTATGTAAGGGGTTTCAGTTTTAATGTATTGAAGCATTTCAGAATTTCGAAACAGTATCCCGCCTCCAGGAATAACGGACATACCCATTTTATGCGGGTCAACAGTCATGGAGGATACACCCTGAAGCTGGAAATCAAACGGATAAGTTGTTTTTAGAAAAGGAATGATTAAACCGCCGAAAGCTGCATCAACATGCAAATGAACTTTATGTTGTACTGCTATTTCTGATAATTTATGAATTGGATCTATCGTTCCTAATTCAGAAGTACCTGCAGTACCTACTATGGCGATTGTGTTTTTGTTAACGAGTTTTTCAACTTCTAAGGGCTTAACTATGTATGATTCATCTAAAGACGCAATGACTGGTTTTAAATTTAGTAGGTTACAGGCTTTTTGTAAGGAGAAATGTGCTGAATCAGGAAGTACCACCTCAGGAGATGAAATGTTTGAGGCATTTCTTGCAGTTAAAAGCGCAAGCATATTTGCTTCAGTTCCTCCTGATACGATAAATCCGGTAGCAGATTTTTGGTGTAAAAGGTTGCCTAGTTGAGCTATTACTTCACGCTCTAGTTGCGCGGTTTCTTGGAATAGTCTTGGGTCTCCAAGGTTTGATTCAAAGAACAACTCGTGTGCTTTTTTAGCAACAATATGTGGTTTGGTGCACATTGAACAAAGGACTTTACCAGTTTCATAATTTGTCTCCTTTGCTTGCCGTTTTCTAAGGTCTAATAATACAACCTTTGGAGGGGTTGCTTTTGTTTGCAAATTCTATTACCTCTTTAGTTGCTCTACGACTTCAACTAAATCGCACACGAGCGTTCTGCTCATTTGACCTCTATTACGGTCGTTGTTAGTGCATGCCGCGCCTCGTAATCCAACGATGTCAACACCTAAATGATAAAGTATTGGTAAATCCTGTTTGCGCAGCGAACCCGCTAGTGCTGCATGTAAACCATAATTATGTGAAGACTCGATAAAGTCTTTGAGTTGTTGTTTAGTTTGATAAGTGAAAAGGTTTGTTCCTTCTTTTGAAATTGTGTCAAGCATAGCTATGTCCACATCAGCGGAGGATGCTATTTCTGGAATACTTGCAGGGTTTATTGTACCAATTTTTTGTCCATCTGCATATCCTGCAGCAACTATTTTTATGCTTGAATTACAGTCTTTAGCTGCTTTTTTAACCTGTTTTAATAGAAAAACCGATTCTTCAATCGTTCGGGTACCAAATAAGCCAACTTTTATGTAATCAACACCTAATGAGGCTGCACCATATGCTGCCAGTGAAACCGAACCTGGCAAGTTTGGCACATCGCCCAACGCACAACTCAATTCAAAATTGTTTGGAATTTTCTGTTTGATTTTTTTAATTATCCAAGGGAAATTTGCACCCAATGCCCCTTCCTGAGGGTTTTTGACATCTATGATGTCTGCGCCGCCAGCGACGGCTTCATCTGCTTCTTTTTCATTTATTGGACTAATTAGTAGCTTCAAGTGGGCATCACAAACATGCGGCGATTTGAAACCTTTAAAGCTTTTCCCAACAGAATTTTGTTAATTCGTACATTTATCTTTACAAAAGTTAGTAGCTTTATTGAAAATAAGTCTTTTTAACTATGATGGTTAAGTTTTTTTATAAGCAAGAACTCAACTGAGTCAGTAATGCATCATGAGAGTTATCCCAGTCATTGACATTTTAAACGGTGACAGTGTACATGCAGTGAAAGGTAATAGAGATCAATATAAACCGTTAAAAAGCGAGTTAAGTGAATCAAGCGAACCTCTAAAAGTGGCAAAGGCGTTCAACGCATTGGGATTTCGCGAGTTGTATATAGCCGATTTAGATGCTATTATCAATCGTAGTTCAGATTTCAGTTTGTTGAAACGTATCGTTAACGAGACTGAACTTTCGTTAATAGTTGATGCAGGCATAACTAACCTAGAGCGAGCTCGAAAACTGTTTGAAACAGGTGTTGCAAAATTAGTAATCGGAACAGAAACCCTGCATAGTAAAGTTTTCGTACAAGATGCAATCAACCAGTTTGGATGCGAACAGATTGTTTTAAGTTTAGATTTAAAGGGTGGACGAGTGCTTGTCAGTTCAAGTTTTACTGAATCGATTGAACCAATAAGTCTCCTTAAAGAGTTTCATGCAATGGGAGTCGGGCAAGTTATTGTTTTAGATTTATCGCGTGTTGGTAGCGGTGAAGGCGTTGATTTAGATTTGCTCAAGAGACTAAAAGCAGAAGTAAATGCAGCTATGTATGTTGGTGGTGGTATTCGAAGTGTTTCTGATTTACTTGAGCTAAAATCATTTGGTATTTCAGGGGCGTTAATTGCAACTTCGCTACATACTGGCAAAATACCAATTGAAACCCTGAAACACGAAGGCATGCTTTAGTGTCTCTTTGCTAAACATATAATGCCTCCAAATTGTGTTATGCGCAAACCAGCGTTTGATTCAGCGTCAATCACACGTGTTTTTACTTTTTTGTTTTGTGCTATCTGCATCAGTCTATGCACACGGTTTTTCTGTCTGGTTTTCGCTAGGTAATCATTAGTTAGTAGAAGATATTCCGGCTGTGGTTTTCCAGAGCTATGCATATGAAGGATAAGGTTTTCGGCTTCCTCTAAGCTAAAAAACACCAACCCACTTGCTTGGTTTAAGCGTTTTTCTATTAATTCAAGGAGATTTTCAGTTTCTTCAGTAACATTTTTTTGAATTGACTGCTTGAATTCTTTTTTCTGTGTCAAAGCCGAAACCTGGGGGGGTGTACTTGCAGAACCTACGATTAATGAAATAGTTACTTTGCCAGTACCTTGCAGAAGCCAAGCGTGGTGCCCCGTTACGTGGTTTTGGAGATCCTGTGCATAACTTGTCCTTGGGGCTGAAGCGATTATTATGCTTTTAACACCTTCTTTAAAGATGGGTCGTAAAAGATTTATTATAGATTCATGAAAATTGTAAAGAGCTTTTTGATCCCGTCTATCATCTTTAAGGTGTATGGTTTGCTGGTGTTTAGCAACTTGACTAAAGATTTGCCAGAGAGAGGCATGGTCTTGCTCTATGCCGATTAGGATAGCTACTGGATAACCCCGTCTATAACTTCTAGGCTTCATAGATACAGTAATGATAGCATCATGATTATTTTAGGTGTTGCATTGCCAAGCCTCAATTGTAAAAACGCTAACTAATCAAACCCAAGACGACAAAAACAATGACGAAACAAGAATAAAATATACAGCAAACATGAACTAGAAGCTGAGCTCTCTAAATCAAAAAGGGTCATGCCTTATTTTATGCGACATGGTATCATTATTGTTTAAGATTTGAACCCCTTTTTCTCTAAAAAATAGAATCACGAGGTTTTGACTATGTAATTCATGTTCTGCTCGATGACTATGATAATCCGTTATGGGCTGAATATAGTATTTCTTCTATACCAACAATAATCTTGTTTGAAAAAAGAGAAATTGTGACAGACTATATGGTCGATTAGGTAAGGGGCTAAAAGAAAAAAATTAACAGATTGGCTCAAAAAAATTAAGTAAGTCCAGTTTATTCTGAGTAAGTAGCAATTGCAAATGGCTGTAATTCGCCACGTAAACTTATCTGTCGATACCGTAGTATCCAAGTGTAGTTCAACCTATCGAGGATTCCCTTGATTCTTTTCAGTTTTTCAGTAAAGGTCTTAGCGGCTTTTCCCAAATTTTTATGCACTTCAATTGCCCTCGAGGATTATTTTTGGTGATAATTTCTAATGCACTTTTCAGTATAGGTACTTCGTACCCTTCAGTATCTATTTTGATACCCTACTTTAGCAGGTTCATGTTGCCTAATCTACGAACAGGTACATCTATTGTTCCTCCGCCCAGGCACTGGTTTTCTTCATCTATCATGCCA
>Ga0265293_10011192_pt1 | contig 12275 bp, 8 predicted proteins | sample Munlanlewell138R_FD_192505 | JGI IMG/M metagenome (GOLD analysis project Ga0265293, IMG submission 192505) | Leachate microbial communities from a municipal landfill in Southern Ontario, Canada - Leachate well 138R | ecosystem: Engineered > Solid waste > Landfill > Unclassified | place: Canada... | reverse complement strand
AACCCACGGGGACGAGGGCGAGCAGCGCGGCGCACAAGAAAATGTGCCCCAGGGTGGTGGTGGTATTCATGGGAACTCCTCTTACGGTTGTGGCACCGCGACGGGCGGTGTTGGAGACGGGGATGACGCCGCAGCCGGGGCCTCGGGGGCCGCGTGTGGCGCAGGGGCCGCGGGGGGTGTCGCGCTCAACAGCAGCCAGATGACCACGCCGAGCAGGGCGGCGATGAGCACCAGCAAGCCGATGACCAGGCCCTTGCCCGGACTGGCGGCGGGGCGTGCGGCGGGCACATTTGTTGGGTTTGGGGCCGCGGCGGGTACCGAAGGTGCGCTGGCATGGCCCGAAGCGGCGGGGGGCGTCGCGTTCGTTGTGGACGCGCTGGTAGATGCGCCCGCATTGGCCAAGAAGGCCTCGAGGGCTTGGGCGAACTCCGCTGCCGACGCGTAGCGATCTTCGCGCTTTTTTTCGATGGCGCGGCCGATGATGAGCTCGAGCTCGTTGGGGATGCCGAGCTCCGGGCGCACCTGCGACATGGTCATGGGCGGCGTCTTGATGTGGTGGGCGATGTACTCCATGGGCTTGCTCTGCGGAAAGGGCAGCTTGGCCGTGAGCAGCTCGAAAAAGATAATGCCCAGGGAGTAGATGTCGGAGCGCGCGTCCAGGGTTTCGCCGCGGGCCTGCTCCGGGGACATGAACTCCGGCGTGCCAAAGACCATGCCCTCGCGGGTGAGCACCATGGAGCCGGGGCGCAGTTTGTCCTCTTTGATTTTGGCCAGCCCGAAGTCGAGCACCTTGGGGGTGTCGGCGATGCCGCCCTGGGTGGTGAGGAAGATGTTTTCGGGCTTGAGGTCGCGGTGTACCACGCCCACGCCGTGGGCCTCTTCGAGGGCGGAGAGCACCTGCACCATGATGCGGGCCGCGCGGTGGGGCTCCATGGGGCCGTCCCGGCGGGTCAGGCGGGCGAGGTCGTCGCCTTCGAGGTATTCCATCGCGATGTAGAGTTGGCCGGTGTCCTCGAGCTGGCCGTAGAGAAAGACGCGGATGGTGTTGGGGTGGGTCAGGCGGCTCATGGCCCGCGCCTCGCGGCGAAATCGCGACAGAATATCGGGGCGCGACGCGAGCTTTTGGTGGAGGATTTTAATGGCCACCAGGCGGTCCATGGCGGGCTGGGCGGCCTTGTACACCTCGCCCATGCCCCCGCGTCCGATGCGCTCCAAAATGCGGAACTGCCCGAGTATTTCTTTTCCAATCAAATCTTCTGTCATAGAAAGTCTTATATCGATTCCATTTATGCGGGGCAACCGAACGGCGGACTTATTTGTATTTTCAACGCGTTATTTGGTAAGGAAAATAACATGAACAAAAAACTTTCGTTATCGCTGTTGCCCTGGTTGCTCCTGAGCCTCGTCTCCTGCGGAAAACCCACCGCCGACGCTCCGCCGGCGTCCGCCCCCGCGCCACAGGCCGCCAAGCCCGAGCTGCCCGCGCCCACCGCCGACACCGCCGCAGCACCGGCCGACACCGAACCCGCCGCGCAAACCCACCGCGGCACCGGCACCCTCGAAGAGGGCGGCGCCGTCGACATCGAGCTGGTCCTCCACGCCGACCACCGGATCACCGGCCACCTGCGGGGCAGCGGATTGCAGCTCGGCATCTCCGGCATCCGCGACGGCGATCTGCTGCGCTGCTGGCTCGCTCCGACCGACGACAGCACCTGGCGCGGCACCCTCATGGGACGCGGCGACGACACCTTTTCAGGCACCTTCACCCTGTCGGACTCCGGCGGTGCCGCCACACAAAAAGGGCAGTGGACCGCGCCGTAACTCCCCGGCGCCAGGAGGAACCCCAGCATGGCAACCCAACGCCCCGAACCCATCGCCCGCGGCAACTTCGCCAAAACGCCCTTCGCCCACATCCTCGTCTACCTCATGAACCGCCGCCTCACCGGCACCCTCGCCATTGAAGAGGGCGCCGACGCCATCGACATCTACTTCCGCGACGGCATGCCCGCCAAGGCCCGCACCTCCAAGTCCGGTCACGAGCTGGGACAGGTGTTGCGCGACATGGGCGTCATCAACCAGGAGCAGCTCCTCACCGTCCAGCGCCAGATGGCCACCCGCGGCGGGCTCCAGGGGCAGCTCTTCATCGAGAACGGCTTCCTGCACGCCCAAGATCTGGTGGCGGCCATCACCCGCCAGATGATCCGCAAAATCTGCGACGCCTTTGCCATGCCCAACGGCCACTACGCCTTCTACGACAAAACCAATCTGCTGGTGGCCTTTGGCCCCGCCGAGACCATCCCCCTCGACACCCTGGCCCTGCTGGCCGAAGGCGTGAGCGCCCACGCGGCCACCCTCGACCTCGACCCGGTGCTCCACACCCTCAAAGACCGCCTGCTCTACCTCGACGACCCGGGCATCCTCAGGCGCTTCCAGCTCACCAAGGAAATGCGCATCCTCAGCCGTCACCTCCTCGAAAAGCCCGTCCGCTACGACCACCTGTGCGCCGACAGCCGCTTCGATCCCCAACGGTTGCGCGCCATGCTCTACGTCTTCGCCATCACCCGGGTGCTCCAAACCGCCGACCTCGAAAAGGAAGACTCCGGCGAGATCCACCTCTCGTCCCAGCGCTTCGAGTCCATCGCGCCGCCCCCGGCCACCCCGGCGGAGTACGCTCCGGAGGTAGCCGCCCTACGCGACGAGATCCAAACCAAGGCCGCCCAAATTCCCACACAAAACTACTACGAGATGCTCGGTATTTCGCACAGCGCCACCGCCGAGGACGCGCGCAAAGCCTTCTTCAAAGCGGCGCGCATATACCACCCCGACAAGGCCGCCAAACCCGAGCTCATCGACCTGCGCGACACCCTGGCCTTTGTCTTCACCAACCTCTCCGAGGCCCACAGCACCATCATCGACCCCGACGCCCGCGAAGAGTACGACCGGGCCATCGCCACGGGCGAACAGCGCCGCTCGACGGTCCCCGGCGCCCCCACCGACGATCCAACCGGCGCCCCCAAAAACGAAGAGCAAGAGGTGCGCGACGCCCTGGAGGCCGAGACATCGTTTCAAAAAGGCCTGGTGCTCATGCGCCGCGAGCAATACGAAAAAGCCTGGGACTTCATCGAGACCGCCTACCGGCTGCGCCCCCAAGAGCCCGAATACATCTCGGCCATCGCCCACCTGCGCATCGTCTTTCGCAAGGAGCCCGTGGCCAAGCACCTGCCGGAGATGCGCGACGCCGCCCAGGCCGCACCCCGCTCCGAGCGCGTCCGCCTCTTCCTGGCCCTGGCCCTCAAGCGCGACAACAAGATGAACGAAGCCCGCGATCACTTCGAGGCCGTGGTCGACATCAACCCCCACAACATCGAGGCCGCGCGCGAGCTGCGGCTCATGAAGATGCGGCGCAACACCGACCCGCCCAAGGGCATCCTGTCGCGCCTGTTCACCAAGAATTAGGAGCCCCATGCGGACCATCTGTAACGACCAAGGACAAATCGCCGAAACCTTTGCCGACGGCACGGCGCTCGTGGTGGTGTCCCGCGGCGACGCCTGCGACCAGTGCGCGGCCCGCGGTGCCTGCGGTGCCTTTGGCGGACGCCACCAGCGCGTGGAGTTGCGCCTGCCCAACCGCGTGGGCGCCAAACAGGGCGACACCGTCCGCGTCACCATGTCCGAAGCCGCCCTCATCGGCATCTCGGCGATGTTCTACCTCGTGCCCGCTCTCTTCTTGCTCGCCGGCGCCCTGCTGGGACACCTGCTCTGGACCGGCACCACCCACCCCGATCTCACCGTGGCCGTGGGCGCGGGCATCGGCTTGCTATTGGGATTCCTCGTGGCCCGACGCCTCTCGCACCGGGCCGAGAAAAAGAAACGCCTCATCCCCACCCTCGAATCCGTGGTCACCTTCGCCGATTCCAACATCACCAAGCCCATCCCATGAGCAACGCCAACAACGCCCCGGCGGCCCCCGCAAAATTCGGCGCTTTCAAAGGCGTCTTTCTGCCGTCGCTCCTCACCATCTTGGGCGCCATCATGTACCTGCGCTTCGGCTGGGTGGTGGGACACGCCGGACTCTTCGGCACCCTGGCCATCGTCTTGTTGGCCCACCTGGTCTCCTACACCACGGGCCTCTCGATTTGCTCCATCGCCACCAACCGCACGGTCAAGGCTGGCGGCGTCTACTACATGATTTCCCGCAGCCTGGGGCTCCCCATCGGCGCGGCCCTCGGCATCACACTTTTTTTCGCCATGAGCTTTTCCATCAGCCTCTACGTGCTGGGCTTCACCGAGTCCTTGCTCAGTGTGCTGGGCATCGAGAATCCCACGCTGTTTCACGTCCGCCTGGTGGGCACCATTACCTGCGTGCTCCTAACCGCCCTTACCTTCATCTCCACCGACCTGGCCCTCAAAGTGCAATTCGTCGTCCTGGCGGCCATCGCCCTGTCGTTGCTTTCGCTGTTCACCGGGAGCTCCGACACGCCGCCCGCCTCCGGCACGTCCCACCTCTGGTTCCAACGCGACAGCGCCTCCTTCGAAACAGTCTTCGCGGTCTTCTTCCCGGCGGTCGCCGGCTTCACCGCTGGCGTGGCCATGTCCGGCGATCTCAAAGACCCGCGCCGCGCCATCCCCAGGGGCACCATCGCCGCCATCACCGCAGGCCTGGTCATCTACATCGCCATTCCCATTTTCTTCGCCCACACCGTCGACGCCGAAGTGCTGCGCGACGACTACATGGTTTGGATCCGCGTGGCCCGCTTCGCTCCCCTGGTCATCGCCGGCATCTTCGCCGCCACCCTTTCCTCGGCCATCGGCAGCCTGCTGGGCGCCCCCCGCTACTTGCAGGCCCTGGCCCAAGACGGCGTGGTGCCCAAGTTTCTCGGCAAGGGCTACGGCCCCTCCAACGAGCCCCGCATCGGCATCATCGCCGCCTTCATCGTCGCCCAGTGCGGCATCATGGTGGGCGAGCTCGACTTCATCGCGCGCATCGTCACGATGTTCTTCCTCACGAGCTACGGCTTCTTGTGCCTGGCCTCGGGCATCCAAACCTGGTCGGGCATCTCGAGCTTCCGCCCGGACTTCCGCACCCCCGCCTGGATCAGCTTCTCCGGCGCGGCCATCTGCGCGGCCCTCATGTTCAAGCTCGACACCGTCGCCATGATCAGCGCCTCCATCATCGTCTTCGCCATCTTCTTCGCCATCAAGCGCAAGGAGATGGTCAGCGACTACTCCAGCGTCTGGGGCGGCTTCTGGTCCACCGTGGTGCACAAGGGCGTGCTGCTGCTGCACCAGTCTCCGGTGAGCGCCCAAAGCTGGCGTCCCCACGTGCTCATCTTCGCCGGCGAGCCCCACCAATGGGAAAACTCCATCCGCTTCACGCGCTCGCTAATGGAGGGCCGCGGCCTCGCCACCTGCATCCGCATCGTCGAAGGCAACCTGCTCGAGCGCCACGCCGAGGTGGCCCAACTGGACCGCGAAACCCAGGAGAGCCTGCGCACCCTCTTCCCCGACATGCTGGCCCGGGTGGTGGTCGAAGAAAACGTCTACGACGGCATGCGAAACGCGGCGCAGCTCTACGGCATCCCGGGCATGACCCCCAACACGCTGCTGCTGGGCTGGGGCCACCACACCAGCGACAAGGCCGCCTTCACCGCCCTCATCCGCGACTTGCTGGTGCTCGACCACAACCTGCTGCTGCTCTCCCACGACTGGCAGCGCGACTTCGGCGAGCGCAGCACCATCGACATTTGGTGGGGCGGCACCGACCGCAACGGCCCCTTGATGCTGCTCATCGCCTACTACCTCAAGACCAGCGAGGCCTGGTTTCGCGCCAACATCCGCGTCCACGTCATCGTCTCCAGCGACGCCGCACAACAGCGCCGCGACCGCCTCGACCACATGCTCGCCTCGGCGCGGGTCAACGCCACGGCCCACATGGTGGTCAAACAACCCGACCAGAGCATCCCCGACACCATCGCCCAAACCTCCGCGAACGCCGACCTCACCATCCTGGGTCTGGCCCCGCCCCGAGACGACGAAGGCGAAGACTTTGTCCACCGCGTCAACGGCTTGATCGGCCGGCTGGGCACGGTGCTCCTGGTGCGGGCCTCGGCGCAGTTCGACGGCGAGGAAGTGCTCTTCGACAAGTAGCCGCCCCAAAAAAACACCCTCTGTCCACAAAACAACTGGATATTTGCGCGCCGCTTGTTACAACGCCCCCAAACCTTAGCGGGGCCTGCTACTACCCCGCCGCGACCCTGGGTGGCCGCCCTTGCCGTCGGAGGCAACCACATGACATCCCGCCCGCGCCTCGCCGCTGTGCTCCTCACCGAGAGCTGTGATCCCAACTGCCGCATCGCCGGCCTCACCATCGACGAACGCCTCATGCTCGCCCTCCACCACGGCGGCATCCAGCAGGTGGTCTTTCTCGGCGGTGGCCGCGTGCCCCACAGCCAGCGCGCGCCCCTCACAATCCTCGACCCCGCCGACGTCGACCTCGCGCCCGGCGACACGTTTGTCCTTTTGCCCGCCGACATCGTCTTCGACCGGGGCCTGCTGGCCAAGGCCCCCCGCGACATCCCCAAGGACGCCGCACTGCGCATCCTGCCCGCCGCCCGCTGGTCCGATGTACGCGACCGCCCGGACAAATGGCTCCGCACCTTGGGACCCGGCCACGTCCCCCACCCCCAGCGCCAAGACTTCGCCCTCCGCGTCACGAGCCGCGCCGCCGCCCGCCAGGCGTCCCGCGCCCTCTACCGCTCCTTGGTCAAGCCCATCGACGGCCTGGTCTCGCGCCACTTAAACCGCAAAATCTCCGTGGCCCTCACGCGGCTGCTGGTCAAAACCCCGCTGCGCCCCAACACCCTCACCCTCTTCATCTCCGCCTTGGGGCTCCTCTCCGGGGTGGCGGCGTTCTTCCCGGAGCACACCCTGGCCCTGGTGCTCGCCGGCGTCCTGTTTCAAACCCAATCGATTTTGGACGGCTGCGACGGCGAACTCGCGCGGCTGCGCTTCCAGTTCTCTACCCGGGGCCAGTGGCTCGACACCATCGGCGACGACCTCACCAACTACGCCTTCTGCCTGGGGCTGGGGCTGGGCCAGGCCCGCGTCCTCGACGCCCCGTGGCTCGTCGCGGCGGCCCTGGTGGTGCTGCTCTTTCAGCTCTGGTCCTCGGGCATCATGTACCAGCGCATCTACAAGATGAAGACCGGCGACCTGCTGGCCCTGCCCAACCTGGTGTCCAGCGGCCCCCCCAAGGGACTGCCCGGCAAGCTGCTGCGCTGGATTCACACGCTGAGCAAGCGCGACACCTTTGTGCTGATCACCGCCGTCATCACCGCCGCGGGATACCCCCTGGTGGCCTTTGGCATCATCGGAGTGGGCAGCATCTTCATGGCCCCCTCCCTCACCCTCAACGAGATCCGCATTCGCCGCGCCCTGCGCGACGGCACCCTCCAACTGCCCTAATCGATTTTCCCCGGTCAGTCCCCGGTCTTCATCCAGGCATTCCCGGACGTCCCCGGTCAGTCCCCGGACGCGTCCAGCCGCGCGCACCCAGGACCGGATATTCGGCTGCGGCCCCCGGTGTGCGGCGCCACTTGTACTTGGGTGCCGATGCGCTCCCGCAGGGCGGGTACGTGTGAGATGACGCCGATGATTTTGCCGTCCCGCTGCAGGCCCGCCAGGGTCTCCAGCGCGGTGTCGAGGGCCTCTTCGTCCAGGGTGCCAAAACCCTCGTCCAGAAACAGCGAGTCGACCTGCACGTTTTGGCTGGCCATGTGGGACAAGCCCAGCGCCAGCGACAGGCTGACGATGAAGCTCTCGCCGCCGGAGAGGTTCTTCGTGGAGCGGATCTCCCCGGCCTGGTAATTGTCGATGACGTTGAGCGTCAGGGGCTGGGCGACGTCCCGGACCAGCAGGTAGCGGTCGGTCATCTGGTGTAGCTGGCGGTTGGCGTGGGTCACCATCAGCTCAAACGTGAGCCCCTGGGCGAAGTTGCGAAATTTTTTGCCGTCAGAGGAGCCGATCAAATCGGAGAGGATTTTCCACCTGTGATACTCGGTCTCCTGGGCCTCGATGGCGGCCTGCCGTTCTTTGATGCGCTCCTTTGCCGCCGCGTTGTCGCGCAACCGGTGCTGGAGGCCGGCGATGTCGTCCCGCAGTTCTTTTCGTGCCGTCTCGTACGCCTCGCGTTGGGGCACGAGCGCTTCTAGCGGTGTGTCGGTGATCTGGCGGGATTCTTCCGCTTTTAAGCGCGCCTCTCGGTCGGTTTGCCGCACCGTTACATCGGTTTGCCGCGCGTCCAGTTCCCGGGCCTTCGCCTGGAGCGCCGCCCGTTGTTCGGCGGGCAAGAGGGCCGCCAAGTACTGCGCCTCATCGGCCAACCCCAGGGGCACAAGCGCTGCTTCGAACTCCGTCTCTAGCTGCGCCAGCTCCGGCGCCTGTCGGTCGATGCGCTCCTGCAAAGACGCGACTTGGGTCTTTGCCGTGTTCCATTGCTGCTGGCACGCACTGTGGCGCGCCTGGGCCTGCCGCTCGTTGTCTTCGGCATCCAGCACCACCTGGCGCAGATGGCGCTCCTCGTCGTCGGGGTTTTTGTCGCCGTACAGGGCGTGCCGCTCGCGGGTCCCGGCGTCGAACGCGCGTTGCCATTCCGCCCGGCGCTCCCGCTGTTCCTCCTGAGAGGCCGAGCGGGCATCGATCACCGCATCCCGGCGCTTGATCTCGCTGTCGATGTCGGCGATTTGCCTCTCGACCGCCGCCTTTTTGTCGACCTGTGTGCGCCACATCTTTAGCCGCGCCCGCAGGGATTCCATCACCGGTGTGAGGTCTGCTTCGGGGAGCGCGTCAATGCCCAGCGGCTGGAGCTTGTCCGCAACCGCTTGATGGCGCTCGGCAAACGCGGCGCGCCGTCTCGCGAGGTCGTCCCCGGTCTCGGCCCGTTGTCGCTCCGCCGCCTTTTGTTCGTTGGCAGCGGCGTTCTCGCGCTTTTCGGCTTCATTCAAATTGTTTTGGGCCGCGACTTGGGCCGCTTCGCGCTTGGCAATGACGGCTTCGTGCGCCTCGGCCTTTTCAATCAACGCGGTGAGGGCGTCGATCTGCGCTTCGGTTTCGCCCATCACTGGGACATTTCCTTCGGCAAACGGATGCGCCGTCGCGCCGCAGAGCGGACAGGGCTTGCCGTCCTCCAGCTTGGACCGGTGGTCGGCGAGCTCCGCGATTTTCGCCAAGAGGGTCATCTCGCGCAGCCGGTTGTCCTTCTCGGTGCGGTACTCCCGCAACAGGCGGCCGTCGAGCAAGCGTTGCAGCGCGTCGCGTTCTTGCCTGAGCTGTTGGGCGGCGTCCGCCAGCGCTTTCTTTTTTGCGCCGGTTTCGTGTTGGCGCGCCTCCAGGGTTTGCGCCGCGCGTTCCAGTGCCACTTGGGCCGCAGTCTGTGCCGCCTCTTTTTGGTCGATCTCGCGCTGGGCCGAGACCAAGCCGCCGAACTGCTCCTCAACCCCGGCCAGACCGCCCACGAGCCATTCGTCCCGCGCGTGCTTCGCGATGTAGTCGCTTGTGGCCGCCAGGGTTTCGCCGGCCTGCGCCCGCTTCTCGCCCTCGGCGCGCCGGGCGGCTTGCTCCGCTTCAATCTCCGCCGCGCACCGCCGGAGGTCCTCGTCGCGTTTCGCCAGCTCGCTCCGTTGATCGGCGCATTTTTGATCGAGTGCGCGAACCTGTTGCCACGTGGGCGCCGACGCTGTCAGCGCGTCTTTGGCCACAGCGGTTTGCTGTGAAGCGCGCTGCAATTCTTCGTTTTGGGCCTCGGCAGCGGATGCCAACTCCGGGAGCGCCGCCGACGCAGACGCCAGTGACGCGCGGTCATCCGCCTGTTGCTTGCGGGTGGTGCGAAGCGCCGCGTACGCGCTGTCCAGTCTTGCGACGCGCTCGGCCCGGTCCAGCCTGTCGCGCTCCGGTTGAAACGCCGCGACTTCGGCTTGCAGCCCCTTCGCCTCTTCGGCCAGCCCCGCGATTTCCCGCGCCAATTCGCCAATGCCCTTGCGCCAGTTGATGGCTTCGGCGGTTTGCGTCAACTGGGCCGCGAGCCCCGTCTCTTCCCGCTGTTTCGCCTCGATGTCGTGTCCCAGCGCCTGCTCTTGCTCCTGTGTCAACACCGCGATGCCCGCTGTCTCCGCCAGGAGGCGGTCTCGTTTTTCGCGCTCGTCGCGCTGGCGCTCGTGGACGCGGATGGAGATGTCGCTGTAGATCTCCGTGCCCGTGAGCTGCTCCAAAATCGGCGCGCGCTCGTCCGGAGACGCCTGGAGAAACGCCGCGAAGTCGCCCTGGGCCAACAACATGGAGCGGGTGAACCGCTGGAAGTCCATGCCGGTGACCTGCTCGATTTCTTTGGCGACATCCGTGACCTTGGCAGCGAGGATCTCACCGGTGTCGACGCGGGACAGTTCGTGCTGCGCCTCCCTCAGCTTTCCATCTGGCTTCTTAAACGCCCGGTGTTGGCCCCAGTGGCAGCGGTAGCGCCCCGACCGGGTTTCGAACGTCACCTCGGCAAAGCACGCGCCGGTCTGGCGGGACATGATCTCGTTGTTGTTGGCGTTGACCCGGCTCAGGCGCGGCGTCCGGGCATACAAGGCGAGGCAGATGGCGTCGAGGATGGTGGTTTTTCCCGCGCCGGTGGGCCCGGTGATGGCGAAGATCCCATCGGACACGAAATCGGGATGCGTCAAATCGATTTGCCACTCGCCGACCAACGAGTTCAGGTTTTGAAACCGCACCTGGAGTATCCGCATCGCCCGCCCCCGCTATGTCGCCTGCGCGTCGTCTTCGCGCAGAGACGCCACGGCTTCCCGGTAGGTTTGCCGAAGCTCAGGCCGCTGCGCCTCGGGCACCTTGTGGGCGGCGAGACACCGCTCGAACACTTCGTTTGCGTCGAGATCGTCGAGCGTCTCCCCTTCGTTGTACGGCCCCAGCATCCGCTCGATGACGCGGTTGTTCTTGACCCTGAGCACTTCCATCTGGGTGCCCGACACCGCCGCGTCCAGGCGTTCGCGCAGATCGCCGACGACCTCGTCGCCCTCGTAAACGACTTCGAGCCAAGCGCGGGAGCCCGCCGCCGCCAACGCGCGGATGCGATCTTCGATGTCCGCCCAGTCGCCCTTGACGCGCTCGAGCGCTTGAAACACCGGCACATCGACGAGCGCCACCGTCGGTGTCGTGCGATCAAACGAAACCCGGCAGAGGCTCTTTTGCTGCCGCGCCTCCCCAAAGCCCATGGGCAAGGGAGAGCCGCTGTACCGGATGGTCTCGGCGCCGCCCACCGGCTGCGGGACGTGCAGGTGCCCCAGCGCCACGTAGTCGAAGCAGGCGGGGAAAATGGCGGACGTCACGTGGGCCAAGGAGCCGACATAGAGCTCGCGCACGCCGTCGCCGTCGGTGGTTTTGCCGCCCGCAGTGAAGAGGTGTCCCGTGCCGACAATGGGGATGTCGCCGCCGAGCTCCGCGCGCTTTTGGGCCGCCAAGGCGCCGACCGCCGCGTAGTGTTCGCGAATGCCCGCGAGCAGTTTGCGCTCTTTGTCCGCAATGTCTTCACCCGCTTGGGCCGTGCGGATGTCCCGGTCGCGGAGATGGGGCACGGCGCAGACAATCAGCGCGGGCGCGCCCTGTTCGTCGCGCAACACCAGCACTTCGTCCTCCGGGGCGGTGGCGTGTCCCACCACGTGGACGTTGAGGGCCTGCAGCAGCGTCTTGGGCGCGTTGAGAAAGGACGGCGAGTCGTGGTTGCCCGCGACAATAACGACGTGACGGCAAGCGGCGGCGGTCACCCGGCGCAAAAACCGGTAGTAGATCTCCTGGGCGCGGTTGCTCGGCGCAGTGGTGTCGAAGATGTCGCCCGCCACCAGCAGCACGTCGATGTCGTGTTGTTCAATCGCCTCGGCCAGCCAGTTGAAAAAGGCCTCGAACTCCCCGTAGCGCCGCTTGCCGTACAGGGTGCGCCCGAGGTGCCAGTCGGAGGTGTGCAGCACTTTCATTTCGTTACCAAGGGCCCTCTCTGGCAAAGGTGAATATTGCTCTGAGAACCTGTCACAGACAGTCCATTTTGTCCGCCTCATTTTCCCGCCACCCAAAATGTCCTGTTGCAAGGCCCCGGTGTCGGGGTGCCCCTTGCGGGTACCCGCCCCAAATCACCCGCCCCAAATCACTCTGATCGCCCCGACCCTGTGCACGGGCAATTCGCGTTCTCGCCCGTCTTTTGGGGTTCGATTCCACACGTATATTGATGTCTT
>Ga0265293_10011191_pt1 | contig 12276 bp, 11 predicted proteins | sample Munlanlewell138R_FD_192505 | JGI IMG/M metagenome (GOLD analysis project Ga0265293, IMG submission 192505) | Leachate microbial communities from a municipal landfill in Southern Ontario, Canada - Leachate well 138R | ecosystem: Engineered > Solid waste > Landfill > Unclassified | place: Canada... | reverse complement strand
TGGGAGGCGTGGGAGCGAACATGGGCCGAATGCGCGGGGCCGGATTAGACCGTCTCCGCCTGAACGAAAGAGGGCGGGGCGGGCATGCCGGGCGAAACGGTCAGGATTTCATAGCCGTCTTCGGTAACCAGGATGCTGTGCTCCCATTGCGCCGAAAGGCTGTGGTCGCGGGTGACGACGGTCCAGCCGTCCGCCAGGCAGCGCGTTTCCTTGCGCCCGGCATTGATCATGGGCTCGATGGTGAAGATCATGCCCGGCTCGAGCGTTTCCCCGGTGCCGGGCTTGCCATAGTGCAGGACCTGAGGGTCCTGGTGGAACTTGCGCCCGACGCCGTGGCCGCAATATTCGCGGACCACCGAGAACCCATGCTTTTCGGCATGCCTCTGAATGGCATGGCCGATGTCGCCCAGGGTGGCGCCGGGCCGCACGGCCAGGATGCCCAACCACATGCATTCATAGGCGGTCTCGGTCAGCCGCCGGGCGAGTATCGACGGCTCGCCGATGTGGAACATCCTGCTGGTATCGCCGAACCAGCCGTCCTTGATGACGGTGACGTCGATGTTCATGATGTCGCCGTTCTTCAGCACTTTGTCGCCCGGGATGCCGTGGCAGATCACATGATTGATCGATGTGCAGATCGAGCCCGGAAAAGGCGTGTATCCCGGAGGTGCATAGCCGACAGTGGCGGATTCGACGTGTAGCACGTTCGTGATGTAGTCCATGCACAAACGATCCAGCTCGCCGGTCGTGACCCCCGCCTTCACGTAAGGGGCCAGGTAATCCAGGGCGCTGGCGGCCGCCTGGCAGGCGGCGCGCATTTTATCGAGGTCGACGGGATCGGTAACGAGACTACTCATGGCAACTTGTACTCTGGTGCATAAAAATAGTAGAATTATAGGCTTTCTATGAATTTTCGCCCTGGTCCGGAAGGGAGGCGCGCAAACCTGTTTGCAAGGTTCTGGGCGGGCTTTTCGGCTTGCGGGATGATTCATGGGAAGACTTGCATTGTAGTTCCTTGACTGGCGTTTTGCCGATTTTCGTTCATCGGCCCGCCAAGAAGGGCGCTCTTTGCTTTTTGAAATCGCGTGCCCGGTCAAGAGGGTGTCGCCGCCATTTTTCGCCATCGGCAAGATGGGCACATGGCAGCGGTGCAGACTTGGTACAAGACCTAACCCTTGGAGAGTTCTACATGTCTTTGATGCGTGAAATGCTAGAGGCCGGCGTCCACTTCGGCCACCAAACCCGTTACTGGAATCCGAAAATGGCGCAATACATTTTCGGCCAGCGCAACAAGATCCACATCATCAACCTCGAGCAAACCGTTGCCAAGTTCCAGGAAGCCGCCAAAGTAGCGCGTCAGATCGCCGCCCGCGGGGGCAGCATACTGTTCGTGGGTACCAAGCGCGCCGCGCGCGAGCTCGTGGCCGCCGAAGCCATGCGCGCCGGCATGCCTTATGTCGACAGCCGTTGGCTGGGCGGCATGATGACCAACTTCAAGACGGTCAAGACCTCGGTCAAGCGTCTGAAGGAAATGGAAGCCCAGCAGGCGGAAGGCGCCACCGAGCGCATGAGCAAGAAAGAAGCCCTCATGTTCGAACGCGAGCTGGAAAAACTGAACAAGGCGATCGGCGGTATCAAGAACATGAACACCTTGCCCGAAGCGCTGTTCGTGATCGACGTCGGCTACCACAAGATCGCCGTCGCCGAAGCGCGCACCCTTGGTATTCCCGTGATCGCCGTCGTTGATACCAATCACTCGCCGGACGGCGTGGATTATGTGATTCCCGGCAATGACGACTCCGCCAAAGCCATCGCGCTGTATGCGCGCGGCATCGCCGATGCGGTCCTGGAAGGCCGCGAACAGAACCTGAACGGTCTGGTCGAGGAAATCGCCGAAGGCGCCGAGGAATTCGTCGAAGTCGAAGAAGAGCGCGAGTAAGCACGCGCCGTCATCTTGCCGGGTCGCCGGGGACGGGACCATGCCCGTTCGTCCCCGGACGCCATCAAGTTTGCGTTCTTCACCGGCCTCGCGTGGCATCGAGGCCTGTTGTATTCATGAATTGGAGAGAATAAGTGGCTCAAATTACCGCATCGATGGTTAAAGAACTGCGCGAAAAAACTGACGCGCCTATGATGGAATGCAAAAAAGCGCTGACCGAAGCAGAAGGCGATATGGCTCGGGCCGAGGAAATTCTCCGGGTCAAGCTGGGTAACAAAGCCAGCAAGGCGGCGACCCGCATCACGGCTGAAGGCCTGATCGGACTGCATGTCGCGGCCGATGGCAAGACGGGCGCGGTCATCGAAGTCAACTGTGAAACCGACTTCGTGGCCAAGAACGACGATTTCCTGGGCTTTGTCGCTCAGTTGGCCGAGCTCGTCACGGCGAAGAACCCCGCCGACCTGGCTGCGCTGAGCGCATTGCCATTCGGCGAAGGCACCGTCGAATCGACGCGCTCGGCCCTGGTCGGGAAAATCGGCGAAAACATTTCCGTGCGGCGTTTCCAGCGTTATGAAACCGCCAACAAGCTGGCCAGCTACGTGCATGGCGGCAAGATCGGCGTGCTGGTGGATTTCTCCGGCACCGACGAAGTGGGCAAGGACCTGGCGATGCACATCGCCGCCACCAAGCCCAAGGCGCTGGACGCCGGCGGCGTGGCCGAGGCGGACATCGCCACGGAGCGCTCGGTTGCCCAGCAAAAGGCGGACGAATCCGGCAAGCCCGCCGAGATCGTTGCGAAAATGGTCGAGGGCTCCGTGCAGAAATTCCTGAAGGAAGTCACGCTGCTGTCTCAGCCCTTCGTCAAGAACGATAAGCAATCGGTCGAGCAGATGCTCAAGGAAAAAGGCGCGAGCATTTCCCGTTTCGCTCTGTATGTCGTGGGCGAAGGTATCGAGAAAAAATCGGAAGACTTCGCGGCGGAAGTCGCCGCGGCTGCCGCCGGCACCGCCTGATCTACGCTTGGTTTCCCCCAAAATGGGCTTGCGCTTGACGTGCAAGCCCATTTTTCGCCGCGGGCTTTGTTCCGGGGTGAAAAATACTTCCCCAGGGATGAACCTCTACGCGCCATACGTCTCGCGGACTGTGCCGCGCCCGGCGAACCCGGACGGCCGGCGGGCCGCAATGCGGATGGCAAGCCGAAGGCGCAGCGTAGGGGCTTTTTTTGGCTTACACTTTCGCTGAACTGACCAATTGGATATCTTTTATGGCTACAAGATCGTATAAGCGCGTATTGCTCAAGCTTTCCGGTGAGGCGTTGATGGGCGATGATGCTTTCGGGATCAATCGCTCCACCATCTTGCGCATGACCGAAGAGATCGCTGAAGTGGCCATGCAAGGTATCGAACTGGCGATCGTGATAGGCGGCGGCAATATTTTCCGCGGCGTCGCTCCCGGCGCACAGGGCATGGATAGGGCCACCGCCGATTACATGGGCATGATGGCGACGGTCATGAATGCCTTGGCGCTCCAGGATGCGCTCAAGCACCGAGGCGTCGATACCAGGGTTCAGTCCGCATTGAACATCGACCAGGTGGTCGAGCCGTACATTCGCCCCAAAGCCTTGCGCTACCTGGAAGAAGGCAAGGTCGTGGTGTTCGCCGCGGGCACCGGCAATCCGTTCTTCACCACGGATACGGCTTCCGCGTTGCGCGGCGCGGAAATCGGCGCGGAAATCGTGCTCAAGGCCACCAAGGTCGACGGCATCTATAGCGCGGACCCCAACAAGGATCCGGACGCGGCGCGGTATACGCGAATCAGTTTCGATGAAGCGATAGTCCGCCGCCTGGAAATCATGGATGCCACCGCTTTCGCACTCTGTCGCGATCAGAAGCTGCCCATCAAGGTGTTTTCCATCAATAAGCCCGGCGCGCTAAAGCGGGTTATTGCCGGAGAAGACGAAGGCACGCTGGTCCACGTTTGATAAAGGAATGATATGAGTCTCTCTGATATTCGCAGCTCGGTGCAGACACGGATGTCGAAATCGATCGAAGCCTTGAAGGTCAGCCTGGGCAAGATACGGACGGGCCGAGCCCATACCGGCATTCTGGACCATATTCAGGTCGAATACTACGGTTCGCCCGTTCCCTTGAGCCAGGTCGCCAACATCAACCTGGTCGATGCGCGCACGCTGAGCGTCCAGGTTTGGGAAAAACAGATGGCGGGTCCGGTCGAACGCGCCATTCGTGACTCCGACCTTGGCCTGAACCCCATTTCCATGGGAGAGAACATCCGTGTTCCCATGCCGCCTCTTACCGAAGAGCGCCGCCGCGACTTGACCAAGGTCGTGCGTTCGGAAGGCGAGGAGACCAAGGTCGCCATTCGTAATCTGCGCCGGGACGCCAACGACGCCTTGAAGAAGCTCGTCAAGGACAAGGAAATTTCCGAGGATGAGGAGCGTCGCATGCAGGACGAGGTCCAGAAACTGACGGACAAGCACGTCGTTGAAATCGATAAGCTCGTCGCGCAGAAAGAAGCGGAGATCATGACAGTTTGATCGTTCATCTGTTCTATGCCGCCCATGCTTACTAGCTCAACGTTGTCCTTGCCGCCATGCACGGACGTGCCTCGTCATGTGGCGATCATTATGGATGGCAACGGCCGCTGGGCGACCAAGCGGTTTCTGCCCAGAACGGCCGGCCACGCGCGCGGCGTACAGGCCGTGCGGCGCGTGGTCGAAGCATGCGGCAAGCGCGGCGTCCGGTTCTTGACGCTGTTTGCGTTCAGCTCGGAAAATTGGCGCCGCCCCAAGGACGAAGTCAGCATATTGATGCGTCTATTCATACAGACGCTGGAAAAAGAAGTCGTCAAGCTGGAAAAGCAGGGCGTGCGCTTGAAGGTCATCGGCGACCTGACGGCGTTCGAACCCAAACTGCGCTCGCTGATCGAGGCCGCCGAAACGCGAACGGCTGGCAACAGCACGCTCGTCCTGACCATCGCCGCCAACTACGGCGGACGTTGGGACATCCTGCAGGCGACGCGCCGCATGCTTGCGCAGCGCCCCGATCTGGCGCAACATCCCGATCAGATCGATGAAACCGCGCTCAGCGCCCATCTGTCGATGGCCTACGCGCCGGAGCCCGATCTGTTCATACGAACCGGGGGAGAGCAACGTATTTCCAATTACCTGATCTGGCAATTGGCCTATACCGAACTCTATTTCACCAATGATTACTGGCCGGATTTCGGCGCGAAGCAGATCGACGCCGCGTTCGACTGGTATCGCTCACGCGAACGGCGTTTTGGCCGCACCAGCGCCCAATTGGCCGAGCAGAGCTGAAACCGAAAGGTCCGCATAGGCTATGTTAAAGCAACGAATCTACACCGCGATAGCATTGCTTATCGTCCTGTGCGCGGCGCTGTGGGCGCCCTCGGCCTGGCCGCTGGCGTTATTGCTGAGCTTGGCCGCGGCGTGCGCGCTGTGGGAATGGCTGCGCCTGACATGGCGCCGGCCGGATACGTATTTTCCCGTCGCGATCGCCGTAGTCCTGGGCGTGTTCTTCCTGTCCTCGTTGTACGGCCTGTTCCGCGCAACGACGGCTTTCTCCCTGCCTGGGTTCGATAACGGCCTTGTACGCTGGGTACTGCCGTTCACGGCGCTGGCCTGGATCGTCGGCGCGACCGCACTGGTCGTGCAAGGCCAATCCCAGGCGCGTTCCGGCGCGCGCCTGCTCAGCATCTTCGGCGTCATCGCCATCGTTGCCGTCTGGTTCAGTCTTATCGCGCTATTTCTGGGCTTTGGATGGTGGTTCCTGTTGTCGCTGATGGCGATGGTGTGGTTTGCCGACATCGGGGCCTATTTCGCGGGCAGGGCGTTCGGCAGGCACAAGCTGGCACCGCGCGTGAGTCCCGGCAAGACATGGGAAGGCGCGTGCGGCGGCATCTTCTTCGCAACGCTTTGGGTGCTGCTGAGCACGCAATGGAACGGCAGCTTCGGCGGCGTCCTGGCCGAGCGCTATCCCCTGGCCATCGTAGCGCTGATCGCGATCGCGTTGGCGGCGCTTTCCATCGTAGGGGATCTGTTCGAATCGCTGCTCAAGCGGCGCGCCGGCGTGAAAGACTCCAGCCAGCTTTTGCCCGGCCACGGCGGCGTGCTGGATCGCATCGATGCCTTGCTGCCCGTCGTTCCGGTCGCTTATCTTCTGGTCGTGGCGGCATGAAGCGCGTGCAAAAAGTCTGCATACTCGGTTCCACGGGCTCCATAGGCGAAAACACCCTGGACGTCATTTTGCGTCATCCCGAGACCATGTCGGTATATGCCTTGAGCGCCTACTCCCGCATGCAGCGCCTTGCTCAACAGGCCCTTCAGGTAGGTGCAAGGGTGGTGGTGGTTCCCGATGAACCCGCGCGGCGGCAGTTTTGGGCGGCCTGGCCGGCCGGGCGGGCCGCGCCGGAAGTGCGCGTAGGCCCGCAGGCGCTGGCGGAAACGGCAGCCGACCCGGAGGTGACCACCGTCATGGCCGCCATCGTCGGGGCGGCGGGCTTGCCGGCGGCCTTGGCCGCGGCCCAGGCCGGAAAACGTATCCTGCTCGCGAACAAAGAGGCGTTGGTCGCCGCCGGCGGCTTGTTCATGCGCGCGGTGCGCGAAAGCGGGGCGGAGCTGTTGCCGATCGACAGCGAGCACAATGCCATCTTTCAATGCATGCCGCACGGCGCCAGGGCGCAAGCGCCCGGCACGCCCGCCGACGGCGTTCGCCGCCTGCTCCTGACGGCCTCGGGCGGTCCTTTTCGCACCACGCCCCTGGATTGCCTGGACAGCGTGACGCCCGACCAGGCTTGCGCCCATCCCAACTGGAGCATGGGGCGCAAGATATCCGTCGATTCGGCGACGATGCTCAACAAAGGCCTGGAAGTCATCGAAGCGCATTGGCTGTTCGCCATGCCGGCGGCGCGCATACAAGTCGTCATTCATCCCCAGAGCGTCGTGCATTCCATGGTCGAGTACCAGGATGGATCGATATTGGCCCAGCTAGGCCAGCCGGACATGCGTACGCCCATCGCGTACGGCCTGGGCTTTCCCGAGCGCATCGAAAGCGGCGTGGGCCTACTGGCGCTGACGGGCCTGGGCAGGCTGGACTTCGAAGAGCCCGACATGCAGCGTTTCCCGTGCCTGGGTTTGTCCTTCGCCGCCCTGCGCGACGGACAGCAAGCCTGTATCGCGCTGAACGCCGCGAACGAGGTCGCCGTGCAGCGCTTTCTGAACGGGGAAATTCGCTATACTCAAATTCCGCAGGTCATAGAAACCGTGCTGGAGCGCGGGGCCGATGGCTCGTCCTCGGACTTGGGTACGCTCGAAGCCATTCTTTCCGCAGACGCCCAGGCGCGGTACGCGGCTTCTCAATACTGTTCGAGCCTGAGCTGAACCGGCTGTTTTTCCCTGGAATTCCATGTTTTTGACGCTGCTCGCTTTTGCCCTGGCCATCGGTGTGCTCGTCACGTTTCACGAGCTGGGCCACTATTCGATCGCCCGCCTCTGCGGCGTGAAAGTCTTGCGGTTCTCTGTGGGCTTCGGCAGGGTGCTCGCGCGGCGCGTGGACAAGCGGGGCACCGAATGGGTGCTTTCGGCCATTCCACTGGGCGGCTACGTCAAGATGCTGGACGACCCCGAGCCGTCGGCGCCTCCCGAGCAAGCGGCGGAGGCTTTCAATCGGAAACCCCTGAGTCAGCGCGCCGCGATCGTCCTGGCGGGACCAATCGCCAATCTGCTGCTGGCGGCGCTTCTGTATACGGCGCTCAATCTCGCCGGCACGCAGGAGCCCGTGCCGTTTCTGGCCCAGCCCCCGGCGGCGACCATGGCGGCCCAAGCGGGCGTCCAGGCGGGGGACAAGATCGTCGCCGTCAATGACGAGCCCGTGCGCTCCTGGAACGAGGCGCGCTGGCTGCTGCTGGATGTCTTGTCCTCGGGCGGCATGGCCGAGCTGCGCGTCGAAACGGCCAGGGGCATCCAGGCGGTCCGGGTCATGCAAATCGCGCGCGCCGCGATCGGACCCGAGAACGAAGATCCCATGGCCCGGGCCGGCCTTGCGCTGGCCATGCCCAGCCCGCGTATCGCGCAAGTCATGAGCGGCAGCGCGGGCGAAGAGGCGAATCTGCGCGAAGGCGATGTGATCATCGCGGTGGGCGAGCTCGAACAGCCGTCCACGACCGCGTTCATCCAGGAAATACAACGGCACCCGGAGACGCCCGTCGCCGTCACCGTGCTGCGCGACGACGCGCCTTTGACGGTGCGCGCGGTGCCGCGGGCGGAAACGGACGAGACCGGGAGCCTGTCGGGCAAGCTCGGAGTCATGCTGCAAAGCAGTCCTCCCATGACCGACGTCAGCTACGGCTTGGTCGACAGCGTGCTGCGCGGGATCGACCGGACAGGGCAGACTGTCTGGTTTTCATTGAAAATGATGGGGCGCATGGTCACGGGAGACGTTTCCCTGCGAAATGTCAGCGGACCAGTTACTATTGCCGATTATGCAGGTCAAACAGCCCGCATAGGCTTGGCCGCGTATATAGGATTTCTCGCACTGATCAGCGTGAGCATCGGCGTATTGAATTTGCTGCCCATTCCCATGCTCGATGGCGGCCACCTGATGTATTACGCTCTGGAGGCGTTGCGCGGCAAACCCGTGCCCGAAAAATGGCAGGAAACGGGCCAGCGCATCGGGATCGGCGTGCTGGCCGCGCTGATGTCGCTGGCGTTTTTTAATGATTTTTCCCGTCTTTTCACGTAAAGGCTTTCTGCCTTACAATCTTTCACCACTATTATCGTCCAAGGACCTTCCAGGATGTCGTCAAGCCGGAAACTCTCTTTTTCTAAGCGCGCTTTGCCCATATTGCTGGCGGCACTGCTTGCGCCGTGCATAGCGAATGCGTTTTCCCCATTCGTCGTGCGGGACATCCAGGTCAACGGCATACAGCGCATCGACGCGGGCGCCGTCTTCAGCTATCTGCCCGTCAGGGTCGGGGAAACCTTCACCGAAGAGCAAGCCAGCGAAGCCATCCAGCGCTTGTACTCCACCGGTTTCTTCAGCGACGTCAAGATCGACACCAACAACGACGTCCTGGTCGTGACCGTCCAGGAACGTCCGACGATCGCATCCGTCAGTTTCAACGGCATGCGCGAATTCGACACCAATGCCATCATCAAGTCGCTCAACCAGGTCGGTTTCGGCCAGGGCAGGGTATTCGACCGCTCGATGCTGGAACGCGCGGAATTCGAACTGAAGCAACAGTACTTGTCCAAAGGCAAATACGGGGTCGAGATCAGTTCCATCATTACGCCGCTGCCGCGCAATCGGGTGGGCGTGAGCTTCGAGGTCTTCGAGGGCGACCTGGCCAAGATCAGCGATATCCGGATCGTGGGCAACGAAGCCTTTTCCCAGGGCGATCTGCTGAGCGAAATGGAGCTGACCACCTCGGGCATGATGACCTGGTATACCGGCACCGATAAATACTCGCGTGAAAAACTCGAGGGCGATATCGAAAGGCTGCGCTCTTTCTATCTGAACCGCGGCTATCTCGAATATGCGTCCGAGCCGCCCCAGGTCTCCATTTCGCCCGACCGGCGCGATATCTTCCTGACACTGACCGTCCACGAAGGCCAGCCGTACACGGTGCGCAGCGTCAAGCTGGCGGGTGACCTGATCGGCCTGGACGAACAGATACAGTCGATGATCACCGTGAAAGAAGGCGAAACCTTTTCCGCGGAAAAGACCTCCGCCACGGTGAAGGCGATCACGGACTACCTGGGCAGCCTGGGCTACGCGTTCGCCAACGTCAATCCCAATCCGGTCCTGGATCGCGAAAACCATGAAACCGACTTGACGTTCTATGTCGATCCCGGCCGGCGCGTTTACGTGCGGCGCATCCAGATCGGCGGCAACGTGCGCACCCGCGACGAAGTCATACGCCGCGAAATGCGCCAGCAGGAAGCGGCCTGGTACGACGCGGGCAGCATCCGTTCGTCACGTGACCGTGTGGACCGCCTGGGTTACTTCAATGAAGTCAACGTCACCACGGCGGCGGTCCCGGGATCGCCCGACCAGATCGACGTGAACGTGGACGTCAAGGAGAAACCGACCGGCCTGATCAATCTGGGCGTCGGCTACGGCTCCACGGACAAGCTGATCCTGTCGGCCGGCATTAGCCAGGACAACATCTTCGGCAGCGGCAACACGCTGTCGCTGCAAGTGAACACCAGTAAAACCAATCGCGCTGCGGTCATTTCGCACACGGATCCCTATTGGACCCGCGACGGCATCAGCAAGACCACGTCCTTGTACTACCGGCGCACGACACCTTACGAAACCAGCAACACCACCGGTTACTATCGCGTCACGGCGATCGGCGCGGGCCTGAATTTCGGCGTGCCGATTTCCGAATACGACCGTATTTTCGCCGGCGCCAGTTTCGAGCACAACAAGATCAGCGACCTACGTGAAAACGCGCCGCAAGCCTATACGGACTTCGTCAAGGAATACGGCGACAGCACCAATGCCGTCATCTTCAATGTCGGCTGGTCCAAGGACACCCGCGACAGCGCCCTGGCACCGACCAAAGGCAGCTATACGCGCCTGGCCGCGGATTTCTCCACCATGGACCTGCGCTACTACATGCTGAGCGCGCAGCAGCAGTATTACCTGCCTTTGGGACGCGCCTTCACGCTGGCGTTCAACGGTTCGGTGGATTGGGGCAAGACCTTCGGCGGCAAGACGTTCCCGGTCATCAAGACCTTGTACGGCGGCGGTATCGGATCGGTGCGGGGCTACGAGGGCAGTTCGCTGGGTCCGCGCGACGTCAAGACCAACGATTATCTGGGCGGTTCCAAGCGTATCGTGGGCAACGTGCAGCTCTACCTGCCGTTCCCGGGCGCCACGCGCGACCGTACCTTGCGCTGGTTCGTCTTCGGCGACGTGGGCCAGGTGTCCACGACGGGCGGCACGCCGTGCGCCCGAGGCACGAACAACGCGGAGGATCCATGCGGCTGGAAGTACTCCGCGGGCGTGGGCTTGTCGTGGCAGTCGCCGATGGGCCCGCTGCAATTGTCGTACGGCCGGGCGTTGAATGCCAAGGAAGGCGACGAGAAGCAAGCCTTCCAGTTCCAGATCGGCACCGCGTTTTGATGTATCGGGCCATTTAATGGCACAATAGCTCTTTCATCTCTGCTACTTCGCAAGGTAGATTTTCCATGAAGTCTCAAGTCGTACTATCGCCGTCTGCTTTCTCCCACCGCCTCAAGTGCGCTCAGCGCGCATTGGTGCTGGCCGCCGCATTGGGGTTGGGCTCGTTGGCAGCCGCGCCCGTGCATGCGCAACAGCAGCAAGGCACCAAGATTGGCTTTGTCAGCACGGAACGCATATTGCGTGACTCGGCCCCGGCCAAGGCGGCCCAGGCCAAGATCGAATCGGAATTCAAGAAGCGCGACGCCGAGCTGGAAAGCCTGACCAACAATCTGCGCAATCTGGTGCAAAAATTCGACAAAGACGCGCCGGTTCTGTCCGAATCCGAGCGCATCAAGCGCCAGCGTCAATTGGCCGACCTGGATTCCGATCTGCAGCGCAAGCGCCGGGAATTCCAGGAAGACTTCAATCGCCGCCGCAATGAAGAGTTTTCCGCCATCGTCGAGCGCGCCGATGCCGCCATCAAGTCCATCGCAGAAAGCCAGGGCTACGACTTGATCATTCAGGATGCCGTGACCGTCAGTCCGCGCGTGGACATAACCGATCAGGTCATGAAGGCACTGGGCGGCTAACTAGCGTGCCGGTATTATTGTCGGCGGACCAGGCCCCGACCCTGAGCTCGTTGCTGGATCAGGCCAATACGGTCGGCCTCGAATACAAGCTGGCAGGTTTCGACAAAGAGCCTACGCCCACGATACGGGGCATAGGCTCTTTGCTTTCGTCGGGCCCGTCGGAAGTCAGTTTCTTGTCCAATCCCAAGCTCATCGATCAGGTGCGGCAGTGCCGGGCCGCGGCGGTCATCTTGACGGCGGATGCCTACGAAACGCTGGCGCTGGATCGGCCGGTGGTCGTATGCGGCCACCCTTACCTGATGTACGCCTTGCTGGCGCAATGGTTCGATCAGCATCGCCTGCGTAGTTTGCCCAAGGGCATCCACGATACCGCCGTGGTGGCGCCGTCGGCCGTCATCGCCGAAGGCGTGAGCATCGGCCCCCATTGCGTGATCGAAAGCCACGTCCATATCGGCTCCGATAGCCGCATCGGCCCGGGAACGGTGCTGGGCGCCAATAGCCGTATCGGCGCCGACTGTCTCTTGCATGCCCGCGTGAC
>Ga0265293_10011189_pt1 | contig 12279 bp, 8 predicted proteins | sample Munlanlewell138R_FD_192505 | JGI IMG/M metagenome (GOLD analysis project Ga0265293, IMG submission 192505) | Leachate microbial communities from a municipal landfill in Southern Ontario, Canada - Leachate well 138R | ecosystem: Engineered > Solid waste > Landfill > Unclassified | place: Canada... | reverse complement strand
CACCTTCACGTCGTTCGCGGTGAGCGGCGTGCCGTCGTGAAACACCACGTTATCGCGCAGCGTGAAGCGGTAGGTCAGCCCGTCGGGCGAAACGGTCCAGCTCGTCGCCAGGTCGCCGGTGACCTGCGGGTACCTGACCGGATCGAGCTTGATCAGCTGCGAATAGTGGGGTGCCACGCGCTGCATCACGCCGACGGATCCGGCGGCGTGGCAATCGTAGGTGCTGGGCTCGCCCACATGCACGGCAAACACGAGGGTGCCGCCGCGCTGGGGGACCGGCGCACCCGACTGCGCGTGCGCGACCGCCGAGGTGGTGAGTGCCAGCGCGCTCAGCGCGGCAGCGAATAGCCCATGGGTCTTGAACGAGGCGTACAAGGGAAGTCTCCGGAAGGCGTGGCGGAACGCCGGCCGCCCCAGGGCAGCCAGCGATCGGACCGGGGGTGAGCTCAGGCAGCGCGGCGTGCGTCCTCGAGGATCAGGTCGGCCGCACGCTCCGCGATCATGTAGGTCGGCCCGTTGGTGTTGGCCGATGGCATCAGCGGCATCACCGAAGCGTCCACCACACGCAAGCGCCCCACCCCATGGACCTTCAACCGCTCGTCGACCACGGCGAGCTCGTCGGTGCCGACCCGGCAACTGCCCGCCCAGTGGTGCATCGAGGTTCCGAATTTGCGCACGTAGTCGGTCAGCTCGTCGTCGCTGCGCAGGTCGGCGCCCGGCACCACTTCGTGCGTCACACGCGACTTCATCGGCTCGCTGTTGAAGATGCGGCGCGCCAGCCGCAGCGAGGCCAGCACCGCGGCCTGGTCTTCGGGCGCGGAGAAATAGTTGGCCCGGATGATCGGCGCCGCGTTCGCGTCCTTCGAACGGATCGTGATCTCGCCCCGCGAGTGCGGGTGCAGGAAACAGGCGGCCGCCGTGAGTTGCGGCTCGCGACTGATGATCACGCCCTTGGGTGTGCGCGTCCAGGTCACCGGCTTGAAGTTGATCTGCAGGTCGGCGCGGGGCGCATCGGGGCGACTGCGGGTGAACACCACCGAGGTGGACGCGCCCATCGTCAGCGGGCCGCTGCGCGTCAGCAGAAAACGCGCGCCATGCCACATCACACGCCAGCCGCGCAACTGCTTGTTGAGCGAACTGTCGTCGTTCGAGGCATAGGTGGTGTTGATGTAGAAGTGGTCCTGCAGGTTGCGGCCCACACCTTGCCGGTCGGCGATCACCTCGATGCCATGTTGGCGCAAGGTGTCCTGCGGCCCGATGCCCGAGCGCATCAGGATGGTTGGCGAGCCGAAGGCACCGCTGGACAGCAGCACTTCGCGTTGCGCATGGGCCACCTGCGTGACCCCGTCGCGGGTGAACTCGACCCCCACCGCCACGCCGTCGCGGATGACGACGCGGTCCGCCTGGCAGCCGGTCAGTACCGTCAGGTTGGCACGCGAGCTGATCGGGAACAGGAACGCTTCGGCCGAGCTGTGGCGCAGACCGTTCTTGATGCTGAACTGCAGGAAACCCGCCCCTTCGGGGTTGCTGCCGTTGAGGTCGTCGCTGCTGGCAATGCCCAGGGCGTTGCATGCCCTGATGAAATCGATCGACGAGGGATGGCGGTACTCGGGGTCGGTGATCGACAACTCACCGTTGCGCCCGCGCAGCCGGGCGTCACCGCCCTGCCGCGACTCGAGTTTCTTGTAGTACGGCAGCACGTCCTGCCAGCTCCAGCCGCGCACGCCGAACTGCGACCAGGCGTCAAAGTCCTGCGCCTGGCCACGCACGAACACCATGCCGTTGATCAGGCTCGACCCCCCCAGGCCCTTGCCACGCGGCGCGTAGATCGGGCGGTTGTCGAGCTGCGGCTCGGGCTCGGTGTCGTAGCCCCAGTTGTAGGGGCCGCGGTTGAACATCTTGGCCGTACCGGCCGGCATGCGCGTCCACAGTCCGCGCGGGCGCGGGCCCGCCTCCAGCAGCAGCACGCGGCAGCCGGGGTCGGCTGAAAGACGGTTGGCCAGCACGCAACCGGCGGTGCCACCGCCCACGATGATGTAGTCGAAATTCATGTGATCCAGTCGGGGCTCAGCCCACCCATTGCGAAATGGACTTGATGACGGTGTAGGCCTCGACGCCCTCGATGCCGCCTTCGCGGCCGAAGCCGCTGTCCTTGATGCCGCCGAACGGCGTTTCTGCGGACGACACCGAGAAGTGGTTGATCGCCAGCGACCCCACTTCCACGCGCGTGCTGATGGCGTCCAGGTTCTTCACCGATTCGGTAAAGGCATATGCCGCCAGCCCGAGGGGCAGTTCATTGGCGCGCGCAATGCCTTCGTCCAGGCTCGCGATCGGGTTGACCACGGCGAGCGGGCCAAAGGGCTCTTCGTGCATCACACGGGCATCGTCGGGCACATTGGCCAGCACGGTGAGCGGGTAGAAATAGCCGGGTCCCGCCGGCTTCTGGCCACCGGCCAGCACGCGGGCGCCACGGTTGCGGGCATCCTCCACCAGCTCGTGGATGGCCGCCACGCGTCGGCCATTGGTCAGCGGGCCGATCTGGCTGGCCGCATCCAGGCCGTTGCCCACGCGCACGGCACGCGCACCTTCGGCCAAGGCCTGTACAAAGGACTCGAACACCGGCTCTTCCACGAAAAAGCGCGTCGGCGAGACGCAGATCTGGCCGCTGTTGACCGACTTGGCCACCAGCGCCTTGGCGGCGACGGCCACCGGGTCGGCATCACGGCAGATGAGCACCGGCGCGTGACCGCCCAGCTCCATGATCGCCGGCTTGAGGTATTGACCGGCCAGGGCCGACAGCTTGCGCCCCACCGGCACCGAACCAGTGAAGGTGACCATGCGCACCGCCGGATCCGCGATCAGCGTGGACGACACCTCCTCCGGGTTCCCGTACACGAGATTGAACACACCGGCCGGCAGGCCGGCGTCCTGCAGCGCCTGGGCGATGAACCAGGCGCTCGCGGGCGTTTCCTCGGCGGGCTTGAGCACCAGGGAGCAGCCCGCCGCCAGGGCACCGGCGATCTTGCGCATCGGCGATGCAAACGGCGCATTCCAGGGCGAGAAGGCGGCCACCACGCCGATCGGCTCGCGCACCGCCGAGTTGCGGATATGAGGATCGCCCGGAATGATCCGGCCATACAGGCGCCGGCCCTCGGCAGCGTCCCAGTCGAGCAGGGTACAGCCCCGCGTCACTTCACCACGGGCGCCCGCCAGCACCTTGCCCTGCTCCAGCACCAGCGCGTGGGCGATGGCATCCACGCGGCTGCGCAGCAGTTCGGCCGCGCGGGTCAGCACCTGGCCGCGCGCCACCGGTGAGGTGCCGCGCCAGACACGCAGGCCTTCCTTGGCCGCCTGCAGCGCGTCCTGCAGGTCTTGGGCAGACGCCAGCGGCACGCTGCCAACGGGGGTTTCGGTGGCGGGGTTCAGCACGTCCTGGCGCTGCGCCGAGTCGCGCCATTGGCCACCGATCAGCATCTTCACATCGGGATAGTTCACACCAACTCTCTTTCTCGCAGGTTTCTCGGGGATCTCGACCACAGGTCTGGATACGGTCTCAGCGCCTGGCCTTCGGGTCCAGCCAGATGTCGGCCAGATCCAGCTTCATGAAGGTCGACTGAAACGAGCCGACACCACGCACCTCGCTGGCAATCGGACGCGTCCAGTTGTGCCAGAAGAACGGGATCACGTAGGCCTGGTTGAGCAGGTAGCTCTCCAGCTCGCGCAACTGCTCGCGGCGCAGCTTCGGGTCCAGCACGCGCTTTTGCGCTTCGTACATTTCGTCGAACTTCGGATCGTTCATGCGCGTGTAGTTCGCCGGGTTGTTCTTGAAGGGCTTGAGCACCGACCAGTTGACGGTCGGGTCGTCCAGGTACTCGGGCGGCGTCCGGAACACGATGTCGTAGCTGCCGGCGATGGCGCGCGACTGCAGCGTGGCGCCATCCACCGCCTGGTGATCGACCGTCACGCCGATCTGGCGCAACTGGTCGGCCAGGTAAACGCCAAAGTACGAAAACACGCTGTTGTTGAGGAAGACCAGCTTCAGGTTCGGGTGACCGGCTTCTGCCAGCAGGCGGCGGGCTTCCTTGCGCGATGCCTCGATGTCACGGCTGAAGCCGGGCAACTGCTGCAACTCCGCTTCCGTGCGCGCATTCGGCGAACCCGGCCGCAACAGCCCCCCCACCACATTGAAGGCGGTGAACTGCGTCATGGCCTTGGAGCCCGCGTAGTGGTCCAGCGCCAGGGCGATGGCACGCCGCACACGCACGTCGTTCAACGGCGGACGTTCGGTATTGAGCATCAGCCAGGTCAGCACCGACGTGGTCGAGTCCTTGCCCACCACTCTGACCTTGTCGCCGCGCTCGCTCGTCACGCGCTCGAGCTGGCTCGGCGTCGTGCCGATCATGGTGTAGTGCACCTGGCCGGCGATCATGGCGTTGTTGGCCGACGCCGTCGTGACCGAGGGCATGCGGAAGCCATCGAGGTACGGCAGGCCCTTGATGAAGTAGTCGTCAAAGCGCGCACCGATCCAATCCCCCCCGGGGCTGTAGCTGACAAACTTGAACGGGCCCGTGCCCATGATCTTCTTGGTCGGGTACGACGGGTCCGAGGCCAGCAGCTTGGCCGAGTACACACAGGCGTACGGCATCCCGAGGATCTGCAGCATCGATGCGTTCGGCGCCTTCAGGTTGAAGACCACCGTGCGCGCATCCGGCGCCTCGATGGACACCACATCGCTGAGCATGCCGGTGAACAGTGACACCACGCCCGGCGGCGGGTTGCGCAGACGGTCGTAGCTCACGCGCACGTCGTTCGAGCTCAGTTCGCTGCCGTCATGGAACTTGATGCCGTCGCGCAGCGTGAACTCGTAGCGCAAGCCATCCGGGGACACCTTCCAGCTCTCGGCCAGGTCGCCGATCACGTCCGGGTACTTCTCCGGCACGATCTTCACCAGCTTGGAGTAGTGGGGCGATATGCGGTACATGACCGACACCGTGCTCGCGCCATGGCAATCGTAGGTGCCCGGCTCCCCCAGATGGATGGGCACCACCAGCGTGCCGCCCCGCTGCGGAGTGCCTTCATTGGCTGATACCGCCAGAGGCGCCAGGGCGCCGGCCGCCAACACGGCACCCGCGCAAGCGAGCCTGCGTGCAAATGATTTCATCGTTGTCTCCTGTAGTTCGTCGTGGAAACACCAACCTGATGTCTGGTTGATATTTGGAGACCAGTCTATAAATCATTCCCACCGCAGAGAAGATGGTAGATTTATCCGATTGATGCACAACAGCGATCGCCATGAAGCTTCACCAGGTACGCGATTTCCTGGCCGTCGCCAGGTCCGGTAGTCTGCGCGCGGCCTCGCGCGAACTCGATCTGTCCCAGCCCTCCATCAGCAAGAGCATCCGGCAACTGGAGAACACCCTGGGCGCCCCTCTGTTCGAGCGCAGCATCAAAGGTGTTTCGCTCACGCCCTTCGGCGAGGTCTTTCTCACACGCGGACGCGCCGCCCTCAACGAACTGCAGCGCGCCAAGGAGGAGATCCATCAACTGCGCGGCGCCGGTGGTGGCCAGGTCTCGGTGGCACTGACGGGCATTCCGCTGATGACGCTGCTGCCGGCCGCCCTGGGCCGCTTCCGGCGGCGCTTCCCCAACGCCAGTGTGCGGGTTGTCGAGCGCCGCCACGACGCCACGCTGGCAGACCTGCGCGAAGGCACGCTGGACTTCGCTGTGATGCCCTTGTCAACGATGCCGGAGGGCCTGGTCACCGAGGTGATCCTGCGCGACCAGAACGTCGTGATCGGGCGGCGCGGCCACCCACTGCGCCAGGTCGGATCGCTCCGCGAGCTGCTGGGGGCATCCTGGGTGGTGACGCGGCGCCAAGGCGAGCAGGCCGCCGAATTTGAAGCCAACTTTCAGCTTCAGGGCCTGCCCGCGCCGAAGGTGGAGGTGCACTGCGAATCGGTGGTCGGCGTCATCTCACTCATCGTCAACAGCGACCTGCTGGGCTATCTGCCCCGCCGCTGGGTCACCACCGGCATCGGCCGCGACCTGCTGGAAGAAATTCCGGTGAGCGCACCGATCCCTGCCACACCCATCTGCCTGATCCGCAAGGCCGGCATGCCGCTCACCCCTGCGGCACAGGCGTTCGCCAATGTCATGACCGCGGAAGCCGAGGCGCTCGCCGGCCCCGGCTCCTAGGCGCTCTTCTGAGACGCCTTCCTGGGCGCCTTCTTGCAAGCCGGTGTAACGGCTGCAAAGCCGCCCACGCTCAGGCCGTGAAACGCGAGCTCCAGCAGGCGGCGCAGCCCCGCCACACCATGACGCGGATTGGGTTTGGCCACCATCAGCCAGTCGTGCAGGTTCTGGTTGTAAATGGCCCACCACAGGTTCGCGACGAGATCGGCCGGCACCTCGGCGATCAGTTGACCGATCGCCTGCCGACGGGCGATCAGCTTGGTCACGTGCGCCAGCAGCTTGGGCTTCATGGCCGCAAAGCGCATGGCCTCCGGATCGCCCGCACGGCCCCGCAGCACACCCGCAATCTCGCGCCGCGCCTGCCGGGCAATCTCGGGATACCGGCTCCAGTAGACCATGTCCTTGCGGGAAACGGCGATCAGGGCATCGATCAGCGGCATGTCATCCGGCACATCGACAAAGACATCGCGCCGCATGGCTTCGAGATCGTCGTTGACGATCATCAGGAGCAGTTCCGATTTCGTCGGTGCATACGCGAACAGGGTGCCGAGCGAAACCTCGGCACGTTCGGCGATCTCCCGTGTGGTGGCCAGTTCGTAGCCCCGTTCGACGAACACTTCGCGGGCTGCATCCTTGATACGCTTGCGCCGCCGCTCCTTGCCCCGTGCCCTCAGTCCCAGCACGGGTGCACCCTCTTCGGCCTTGGCCTCGATCTCTTTCGTTTTCATCGACACTCACATCTTTTCGTATGTGTCCGTGTGACTCGGCACCGCACAAGGACCAAGATATGCAGCGCCCACAACACTGCACTTGCAGTTTACGCTACGAAGTGCCGAATCAGGCCAGAGCACGACTCGATTACTTGGTATATGAATCAAAAATGTGGCGTGCATCAATTATCTTCGCGAAACCGTCGTCAACTTCACGTCGATCGCAAACAGGGTTTTCCCCAACAAGCCCCATCGCGACACACCATCTTCCGGGTGAAACACCCATTGACAGGCCACGGGACGGCCACGCGCCCGCACACCCGCTTCACGGGGCGGGTGTTGTTTGCGTGGCACCGATGAAAGCTGTGCTTACGCCGTGCTTACAGATTCAGGGCGGCGGCCCGGATGTCCTGCAAGGTGGATGTGGGTGAAATGGCGTCCGGATCGATGCGCACTTCGATCAGGGCGGGCCTGCCGGACGCCAGGCTCCGATGCAAGGCGGGGGCGAACTGGCCTGATTCGGTCACCACTTCGCTGTACAGGCCAAACGCGGCGGCATAGGCCGCGAAGTCCGGGTTGTGCAGTTGCGTGCCCAGCACCCGGTCAGGGTGACGGCGCTCCTGGTGCATGCGGATCGTGCCGTACATGCCGTTGTTGATGACGACGAACACGACCGCCGCCCCGTACTGGGCGGCCGTGGCCAGTTCCTGCCCATTCATCAGGAAGCACCCGTCACCGGCAAACGCGACGACGGTGCGCTGCGGGCAGGTCAGCTTGGCGGCGATCGCCGCCGGCACACCGTAACCCATCGCCCCGCTGATGGGCGCCAGTTGGGACCTGAAGGTGGTGTAGCGATGAAAGCGGTGCAGCCAGGTCGCATAGTTGCCGGCGCCATTGGTCACGATCGTGTCCGACGGCAGTGCCCGCAACGCCATGACGACCTCGTGCAACTGCACCGGCCCCGGGTTCGGGCAGGGTGCCTGCCAGGCGTCCCGATCCGTTTGCACGGACCCGAGCCAGGATCCCCAGGGAACGCTGCCGGGCGCGGGCAGCGCCGCCAGCGCGGCGGTCATGGGCCCGGGAGCGGCCTGGATGAGCAATTCGGCCTGGTACACGCGACCCAGCTCTTCCGCACCGGCATGGACATGGATGAGCTTCTGGCGTGGAACGGGTACATCCAGCAGTCGATAACCACCCGTGGTCATTTCGTCCAGCCGCGCGCCCAGCGCCAGCACCAGATCCGCCTGCTGCACGGTCTGCGCCAGCCTGGGGTTGATGCCGATGCCGACGTCGCCCGCATAGTTCGGGTGGCGGTTGTCGAACAGGTCCTGGTGGCGGAACGCGCAGCCGACCGGCAGTTGCCAGGTCTCGGCGAACACCCGCAAGGCATCCACCGCCGCCGCCGTCCAGCCACTGCCGCCGGCGATGACCAGCGGCCGGCGCGCCTGCTGCAGCAGGGTGTGCAGGGCGGCGACGTCCGCCGGTCCGGGGTGCGACTGCACCGCACGGAAGGGAGCGGTGTCACCGACGCACGCGCTCTGCCTGAGCATGTCTTCCGGCAACGCCAGGACCACCGGCCCCTGACGGCCCGACATCGCCACATGGAACGCGTGGCTGACCATCTCGGGTATGCGATCGACCCGGTCGATGCTGGCGACCCATTTGCACATCGGCCCGTACATGCGGCGGTAGTCGATTTCCTGAAAGGCCTCGCGCTCCACGAAATCGGAGCCCACCTGCCCGATGAACAGGATCATCGGCGTCGAGTCCTGGAACGCGGTATGCACGCCGATGGCCGCATTGGTGGCACCCGGCCCCCGGGTCACCATGCAGATGCCGGGACGGCCCGTCAGCTTGCCATAGGCTTCCGCCATATAGGCCGCACCGCCCTCCTGCCGGCAGGTGATGAACCGCACCGCATCGCGCGCGTCGTACAGCGCGTCGAGCACCTCCAGGTAGCTCTCGCCGGGAACACCGAACACCATCTGCGTGCCGTGCACGCGCAAGGCGTCAACCAGCAACTGGCCCCCCTGGCGGTCGGCCCGTCGTGCCTGCGCATCGGCGACCAGCGGTTGAGAAGAAGCGGAAGGGATGTCTGGCATGTCTCTGGAGCGCGGCAGGCATTCACACAGCGGGGGTTGCTGCCGGCGGGCCTGCAACCATCCCTCTGACCGGATGCCCGGCCTCGGGGCTGGCCAGGCAGCACCGGACTCACCTCCCCCGGGTCGGCATGAACGCGGGGATTGATGGAAAAAGACGGAAGCCGTCGTGACGGATGACGACGACGAAAACGGCGCAGGGCACCACGCGGTCCGCTGGTGCGCCTGCGCCGGATGATTGTATGCACCGGTGCAAACCACCCGCCCTCCGGGTGACATCAGGCCTGGCGCCTGGGCCTGACGATGCGCTGCAGCACGCGCTGTCGCAGCCAGCGGTTGCCCGGTTCGTTCTCGAAGCGTTTGCTCCAGTGCAGTGACACCACGAAATCCGCCAGCGGGGCATCCGGGTCGAGCACCGCATACTCCTTGCGCGAGAACGTGGACGCGATCTCGTTCGGCACCACGGCCGCCAGATCGGTGGCCCGCACGATGGCCTGCAACACGGTGAAGTGCCCGACCGTCAGGCGCAAGCGATCCTCCAGATGCAGGCTGTGCAGGATGCGGATGGTGTCGGAATGGGTGCGCACCGCCACGTACTCGAGCTGACGCAGGGCCTGCGCCAGCGACGGGCGGCTGAGGCGGCGCCCGATCGCCGGGTGCGTGCGCCGCACCAGCACGACATAGCGGTCCCGCATCAAGGGGCTGCTCTGCATGCCCTTGAGGTGGGGCAGAAAGCCGACGGCGAAATCCACCTGGCCCGAGTCCAGCGCATCGCCCAGGGAGGCCGGCTCGATGTACCGCGTCTCCACCAGGACGTTGGGGGCGTGAGCCCGCAGCCCGGCCATGATCTCCGGCAGGAAGGCACCCTCGCCGATGTCGCTCATGTGCAGGCGAAACGTCCGGTGGGCCGTCAGCGGATCGAAGCTTTCCTCCGCCTTGAGCGCGTTCTCGATGGTGGCCAGCGCCGAGCGGATCGCCGGGGCGAGCCGGTGGGCCCTGGAAGAGGGTCTCACGCCGCCGGCCACACGCTCGAACAGCGCATCGTCCAGCAGCAGCCGCAACCGGGCAATGCCCTGGCTGGCGGTGGGCTGCGTCAGGTTCAGCCGCTGCGCGGCACGCGTCACATTGCCCGTCTCGTAAACCGCATCGAACAGCCGGAGCAGGTTGAGATCGATGTCATCAATATGCATCCAGTGAATGTAGCTTATATGGCTCATCCAATTGAAGGATGAGCCTCCGGCCTGAACAATCGCTGTCAACTGACTTCTGCATCATCGGAGATTTGCGTTGACATCCACCACCGCCAAGACCCGTTCCCGCAAGGCCGGGAATGCCCCATCTGCCAGCCCCATGACCGTGCGCGAGTCGGTGCTCGATTTCCTGCGCCGCTCGGGGATGACCACCATCTTCGGCAACCCCGGCTCGACCGAGCTGGCCCTGTTCCGTGACTTCCCCGAGGACTTCCGGTACATCCTCGGCTTGCAGGAATCGGTGGTGGTCGGCATGGCCGACGGCCACGCACAGGCCACGCAGAACGCCAGCTTCGTCAACCTGCACTCGGCGGCGGGCGTGGGCCATGCCATGGGCAACATCTTCACCGCCTTCAAGAACCGCACACCCCTGGTGATCACGGCAGGGCAACAGGCGCGCTCGCTGATGCAGCTCGACGCCTTCCTGTTTGCCAACCAGGCGGCCGAGCTGCCCAAACCCTACGTGAAGTGGAGCTGCGAGCCGGCGCGTGCCGAAGACGTCCCCGCGGCCATTGCCCGGGCGTACCACATCGCCATGCAGGAGCCGCGTGGCCCGGTGTTTGTCTCCGTCCCCGCCGACGACTGGGACCGGCCGGCCGCCCCCGTGCCGCACCACGTCGTCAGCACCCGGACCCGGCCGGACCCCGAGCTTCTGGCTCAGGTGGCCGAGGCGCTGAACAAGGCGAAGCGCCCGGCCTTCGTGGTGGGCGCGGCGGTGGACCGTGGCCAGGCGTGGGACGACGTGGTGCGTCTGGCCGAAGCCCACAACGCCCGTGTGTTTGGCGCCTCCATGGCCGGACGCTGCAGCTTCCCGGAAGACCACCCGCTGTTCGCCGGCTTCATGCCCTCCATGCTGGAAAGAATCGTGGCCCTCCTGGCGGGTCACGACTTGATCTTCACCATCGGCGCCCCGGCCTTCACCTTCCACGTCGAAGGCAGCGGCCCCTACCTGCCCGAAGGCGCAGCGCTGGTGCAGCTGATCGAAGACCCGTCGATTGCCGCCTGGACGCCGACGGGCATCTCGGTGGTGGGCAACATCCGCATGGGCGTGCAGGAGCTGCTGGCCCAGGCGGCGCCCGTCGCACGCACGGCACCCGCGCCGATGGTGCGCCCGCCGCGCGTCGACGTCCCCGCCGACGGCGAGCCCATCCCGGTGAGCTTCCTCATGCAGACCCTCGCCGACCTGCGCGACCCCGCCAACGTGGTGGTGGAGGAAGCCCCCAGCTCGCGTGGCGACATGCAGGCCCACCTGCCCATCTTCCAGTCGGGCACCTACTACACCATGTGCAGCGGCGGTTTGGGCTACAGCCTCCCGGCCGCGGTCGGCCTGGCGCTCGCACAGCCCGACAAGAAAGTCATCGCGGTCATCGGTGACGGATCGAGCATGTACTCGATCCAGGCGCTGTGGAGCGCCGCGCAACTGGGCGTACCCCTGACCGTCGTCATCGTCAAGAACGGCCGCTATGCCGCCCTGCAAAGGTTCGCCCCGGCGTTTGGCTATGCCCCCGGCGCACCGGTGGCCGGCACCGACCTGCCGGCCATCGACTTCGTGGCGCTGGCCCGCGGGCAAGGCTGCCAAGGCGTGCGCGTGACGCAGGGCCGGCAGCTGCAGGCTGCGCTGCGCAAGGCCCTGCGCGCCACCGCTCCCACACTGGTCGAGGTCGAAACGGCCTGATGGATCCCGCTCCGGTCCGCACGCGCCGCCCCTGCGCTGCGTGCGCCCGGCGCCCGCATCCTTTTCCCCGCATCCGCGCATACGGATATCCCGCCCCGCCCATCCCCACCCCCATACCGAGGAGACATGACATGACACGCAAAAAAGATCTACTGGACGAAGCCATCTGGACAGGCAAGGCCCTGGCCAATGGCTGGCAGGCGCTCGCCGGCGGCATCGTTGAGGTCATCGAGCCTGCCACCGGCAAACCGCTGGCACGCGTCGCACGCGCCAATGCCGACGACGTGCGCTCCAGCGCAGCGCAGGCCAAGCAGGCCCAGAAGGCCTGGGCCGCCATGCCCTACGGCGAGCGC
>Ga0265293_10011188_pt1 | contig 12279 bp, 11 predicted proteins | sample Munlanlewell138R_FD_192505 | JGI IMG/M metagenome (GOLD analysis project Ga0265293, IMG submission 192505) | Leachate microbial communities from a municipal landfill in Southern Ontario, Canada - Leachate well 138R | ecosystem: Engineered > Solid waste > Landfill > Unclassified | place: Canada... | reverse complement strand
AGATAGGTGAGAAGATAGATATTCGTCGTTTTGCTACACTTAGCGCTGATGATGAGACTGTAGCACTAAACGGTTATATTCACTCTAACAACCGTATAGCAGTTATTGTTCTTGCAAAATGTGATAGCGCTAAAACTGCTGAGGGTATGCGTGATACTCTTAAGCAAGTAGCTATGCATGCATCTGCTATGAAACCTACAACACTAAGCTACAAAGATTTTGATGCTGAGTATGTTGCAAGTGAGACTGTTGGTAGAATTGAAGCTATCAAAAAAGAGAATGAGGAGTTAGTTCGTTTAGGAAAAACTCTAAAAAATATACCTCAGTACATCTCTATGAGCCAACTTACAGATGCAGTTTTAGCACAAGCTGAGACTGATATCAAAGCTGAACTTACTGCTCAAGGTAAGCCAGAGAAAATCTGGGATAAAATCATCCCAGGTTCACTAGCTCGTTTTATTGATGATAATACTACTCTTGATAAAGAGCAAGCTCTACTAGATCAAACTTATGTTCTAGATGACAAAAAAACAGTAGCCCAGGCTGTACAAGATGCAGCTGCTAAACTTGGCGGAACTGCTGAGATTGTTGAATTTGTTCGTCTTGAAGTAGGTGAGGGAATTGAGAAAAAAGTTGACGACTTCGCTGCAGAAGTTGCAGCACAAATGGGATAAATCCACTTTACTTTTGCGCCTTTGCGTAAGAGTAATGCCTCTACACTAAATATTTTCATAAAATAAAAAATGATGATATACTCTCATCATGGAAAAATCAAATAAAATCATCATTATTGGCGGCGGATATGCTGGTCTTCGCACTGTTGAGTACCTAGCTAAAAATAGACAAAACCAAATCACACTCTTTGATAAAAACTCATACCACTACATGCAAACAGAGGTTTATGACCTTATTGCAAATGAAGAGGACTTTGCGCAGGTAACACAAGATCTCTATACTTTTTGTATGGGTTTTGAAGAGAATGTAGTTTTTTGTAAGCAAGAGGTTACTAGTGTTGATTTTGATAATAAAAAAGTCATCACTCAAATCCAAAGATATAACTACGACTACCTTGTCATTGCAGTTGGCTCAAAAACAAAGTTTCTACCAAATATCAAAGGCTTAAAAGAGCACTCTTATGGAGTTAAATCGCTACGCCATGCAATGTATTTTAAGCAAAGATTTGAGATGTCACTATTTAACAAAGTACGTGATGGCGGAGCCCAAGCTGAACCTCTAAACATAATAGTAGCAGGAGGAGGGCTTAGCGGGGTAGAAGTTGTTGCACAGATGGCATCTTACTCAAGAGAGTTTTATAATAAAAATAACTTTATATGTAGAACGCTAAATATAGTACTTATTAATTCTGCAAAAAACATACTAAAAGGTATGGATGAAGAGCTTATGCAAAAGTCAAAAAAAAGGCTCAGCGAACTTGGTGTTGTTGTAAAAAATGAGAGAAGAGTTGTAGGACTAGATGGGGTTAGTGTCAGCTTAAGTGATGGCGAAGTCTTACCAATGGACTTTATGATTTTTGCAGGTGGAATTGAGCCAAATACTCTTGTTTATAAGCTAAATTTAGACAAAAATGAGCGTGGTTATATTGAGACAAATGAGTTCTTGCAAGTAAAAAAACATAGCGAAGTCTTTGCCATTGGAGATTGCACCACTATCTATAGTAAGGGTAAAGCTCTAGCGCCAACAGCAGATATTGCAGAGCAGATGGCAGAGTATTGTGCTAAAAATATAGAAAATTTAATAGCAGATAAAAAGCTCAAAGCGTATAAGATAGCATCACGAGGTATGCTTATAGCCTTGGGCCGAAACTACGCTGCATCTAAACTTTTAGGCTTATACTTTAACGGTTATTTAGCATATATCGTTAAAAAATTAATAGAAAGAGTCTATGCCATAAGACTCAGTAGAGTTGCAAAAAAAGGTTGTGGAAAAATATTTCAAAGCTAAAAGACAGATTTTTAGCTATAACTGATATAATAACTCTTATGAATTTACTATCTGCAAAAAATATATCACACACTTTTGAATATGAACTATTTAGGGATGTATCTCTAGAGCTTGATAAGGGCGACTCTATTGCTATCATTGGCATTAGCGGAAGCGGTAAATCTACTCTACTTCATATACTCTCAACCCTTCTAGCTCCAGATGCTGGAAGCGTTGAGATTTTTGGCAAAGATGTGCAGATGATGAGCAAAAAAGAGCTATCAAAGATAAAGAGAGATTCTTTGGGCTTGGTCTTTCAGTCTCACTATCTCTTTAGAGGTTTTAGCGCAAGAGAGAACCTAGAAGTTGCCGCAATGCTCTCAAAGCAAGAGATAGACGACTCTGTTTTAAAACGACTTGGCATCTATGAAAATATAGAACAAAAGGTAACAGAGCTTTCAGGCGGACAACAACAAAGAGTCTCAATTGCAAGGGTGCTTACTAAAAAACCTCGTATTTTGTTTCTTGATGAGCCAACTGGAAACTTAGATAAAGCTACAGCAAATGAAGTTATGGATATCTTTTTTGACTTTATAGAAGAAAAAGAAGCGGCTATGATTTTAGTTACTCATGATGAAGAACTAGCATCTAGATGCAAGCGAGTCTATAGACTACAAGATAAAGAACTTATAATGGTTAAGTGATTAGAAGATGTCTTGGGCGGGGATTTTTACTGATACTTATGTAGTTGGCTTTGTGCTATTGTTTTTTCGCTTTGCGGCACTTTTTATGGCTGCACCAATCTTTTCACACCAAAATATTCCTATGAATATAAAAGCCACTATGGCATTTTTCTTTACTATAGTTTTTTACTCATCCATGCCCCCGCTGCAAATTGAGATAAATGCTGCAACTATATTGTTAGCCATACTAAGTGAGCTTTTCTTTGGTTTGGCTATAGGTGTTATTTTACTCTTAGCCTATAATGTCATCTCTTTTGCTGGTGGAATAATCTCTTTTATGATGGGTTTTTCCATGGCTAGTGCGATTGATCCACAAAGTGGAATATCTATGCCAATTATCTCTCAGTTTTTGTCTCTACTTGGACTTATGGTACTACTCTCCATCGATCTACACCACTGGTTACTTCTTTTTATAGATGGTTCACTAAGCGCCATACCTCTTGGCGGTTTTTTGATGGAGAAAAATCTTTTTGATTACACTATACAAGCGACAGCAAATATGTTTTTAGTCGGATTTATGATAGCTTTTCCAATCATAGCATTAACATTTTTACAAGACATTATATTTGGAATGCTTATGAAGACGATGCCACAGTTTAACTTGCTTGTTATTGGTTTTCCTATTAAAATTGCCGTAGCTCTTATGGTTATAATAGCTACACTAACTGCTACAATGTTGATTTTAAAGACACAAATGCAAGGTGCATTTAACTATTTAGAGATGTTTTTTTAGTTTTTTTTGATACAATGATAGGATTTATGCCCTCAAAGGAAAGCTTGTGAAAATTTTACTTCTAAATGAAAATCCAGTAGTTACTAAGCTTGTCACGCTAAGTGCTCAAAAAACATCTGACGAACTAGACATAATCACTGACATAGAAGATTTGAAAACACAGAACTACGACCTTTTTGTAGTAGATGATGCCATTTATACACAAGAGATTCTTGATGAGATTAAAGAAAAAGTTACCTTTAACAAGTCATTGTATATCTGTTCACGAGATGCTGAGGCGGTCGAGGGCTTTACAGAAACTTTAAGAAAACCATTTTTACCAACTGACTTAGTCGAACTTTTTGCAAGCTTAGATAGCTCTGAGGAGCAGGCTAGTAAAGATGAAATAGACCTAATAAAAACACTTCCTAGCGACTCAGATGCACAAGACAACGCAAAACCTTTAGAGTTTGATGATGATTTAGAAGAGGGTGAAATTGAAGATGTTGACTTGGATATTATGGATGAGCTTGAAAGTTTAGATGGATTTGAAGAAATTGTAGAAGAAGATGCTAAAGCCCCTGTTAAACAAGATGATGAAGAACTTGATGATATGGACATAGACCTTGAAGAAGATGATGGACTTGATGATATGGATATAGATCTTGAAGAAAGTGATGGAGTTGATGATTTAGAACTAGATGGCTTGGATGATGAAGATATTGGAAGTAGCACTCAAGAAAAAAGTGAGAGTATTTTAGATAAAGATGAAGTTCAAGAGGTACAAAATCTCCTCCAAGAAGCTGAGAAAGATGATGATGATGACTTGGATGATTTAGACTTTGAAGACTTTGATTTGGATGATGAAGAGTTAGATCTCGATGGCTTGGAAGATGAAGAGATAGACGAACATAGTCTTAGTGGTTTGGATAATTTAGAACTTGATGATGAGAACAAAGAGGAAGAAAAAATAAAAAAAGATGATGAGTTTAATTTTGATAATTTGGATGAGTTAGAGGGTTTTGAGCTAGAAGATGAAAAGGCTCAAGATAAGGCGGCTGATGGGCTCGAGCGTAAAGTCGAAAAAGAAGAGATGGTTGAAGATATAGAAGAAGAGAGTGCAGAAGCAAGTCAAGATGACGAGTTTAGCCTTGAGGATTTAGATGAATTAGAAGAGTTTGATCTTGAAGATGAATTGGCTCAGCAAGAAGTTATAGAAGAGCCTAAAAAAGAAGAAAATTTGCAAGAGAGTGTAGAAGCAAGTCAAGATGAAAATTTTGATGAGCTACAAGAGACAGATGATGAGATGCAAGAGATAGACGAGGAACATGAAGAGTTAACTCAAGAAGATGAGCTAAATATTGATGATATAAGCGATGATGATTTGGAGAGCACAATTGAAGATGCTGTGCTTGGACTTAGCGAAGAGGACTTAGAGAGTGAGCTTGATGAGGATGCGCTATTGGATATAGATATGAGTGATATTGATGAGTTAGAATCGTTAAATACTAGAGATATTAAACTAGCTATTGGCGAGGAAGTCGAAGATGAGATGCAAGAAGAGTTTGAGGAGTTTGATGAAAATGAGCCTCATGAGCTTCAGGAATTAGAATTACCACAAGAGATAAGTTCTGATGATGAGGGCGTAGAGTCTCTTAAAAAACTTCTAAAAGCACTTTCAGATAAAGATGTAGCAGCATCTTTAAAGGGTATGAAGATAAATATTAATATAACATTGGGCGAAAAATGATGTATAAAAAAAACGGTGTTGTTTTAGTACTATCTGGTCCTAGCGGTGCTGGAAAAAGCTCCCTAATAAATGCAATAATAAATGATATAGGAGATTATTATTTTTCTATCTCTACGACTACCCGCCCCATGCGAAAGGGAGAAGAAGAGGGAGTTCATTACTATTTTGTTAGCAAAGAGGAGTTTCAAAAAGATATAGAGCAAGATCTATTTTTGGAGTATGCATTAGTGCATGGAAACTACTACGGAACATCCTTAAAACCTGTTAAAGAAGCTTTGAGTCAGGGTAAGTTAGTGATTTTTGATATTGATGTACAAGGAAACACTGCTATAAAAAACAGGTTAGGAGATATTACGACATCTGTATTTATAACTCCCCCATCTTTATCAGAGTTAAAAAAAAGATTAGTGGATCGTTCAACAGACTCTGATGAGGTGATTGAAAATCGCATTAAAATGGCTAAAAGAGAGATTCAAAGAACTTCAGAATATGACTTTGTAGTAATAAATGATGATTTTGATTTAGCAGCAGATGTGTTAAGACAGATTGCAAAAACAGCAAGAATAAAAGTCCCTACTCACAGAATAAATGAATTTGTTCAAAATTGGGAAGATATAGAGCAATAGCATCAATTTTGCTCTAAGCGATAAGAGTAATTACAGCAAATTATAGCTATACTCTCGCATTAATTTTATAAAAAAAGGAAAGAACATGGGAATGCCTGGTGGAACTGAACTACTAATAATATTTGGAATTATCGTACTCTTATTTGGTGCAAAAAAGATACCTGATTTAGCAAAAGGGCTTGGTAAAGGAATCAAAAACTTTAAAAGTGAGATGAAAGAAGTTGATGAAGCTGAAATGGCTTCTACAGATGCTCCTAAAAAAGTAGAAACTGAAACTACAACTACAGCTTCAACAGAAGCTCCAAAAACTACAACACAAGCGTAAACTTTGAAACAACGAGTATCATCACTACTGCGTGAAAAATTTGATTGTGACGTTGTTTTAGAAAAACCAAAAGATAGAAGTTTTGGACATTTTTCTACACCAATAGCTTTCTCTTTAGCCAAAGAACTTAGAAAATCTCCAATGCTTATAGCTGAGGAGATAGCATCTTCATTTGATAATCATGAAATTTTCTCTAGTGTTGAATCTTTAAAAGGCTATCTAAACTTCCGCCTTAGTGAAGATTTTTTAAATGAGTATGCTTCTTGGGCGCTAGAGAACCAGAGTGAGTTTGGTAAACAAGAAAAAAAGAGCAAAATTCTCTTAGAATTTGTTAGTGCAAACCCTACAGGACCACTTCATATTGGTCATACAAGGGGTGCAGTTTATGGAGATACTCTCTATAGACTAGCAAAACACTTGGGTTATGACATTACTGCTGAGTACTATGTAAATGATGCTGGTAATCAGATAGACCTATTAGGGCTTTCTATCCAACTTTATGGTCGTGAAAATATCTTAGGCGAGAGTGTAGAGTATCCAGAGAGCTACTATAGAGGTGACTATCTTGATGCTCTTTCTCACGATGCTGTGGCTAAGTTTGGTAAAGAGATTCTAAGTGATGAGTCTCGCCAAAAAGAGCTTGCACTTTGGGCTAAAGATGGTGTTATGAAGATTGTAGTAGATACACTAGCCGCTACAAATATTCACTTTGATAGCTTTGTAAATGAGTCATCTTTATATGATGATTGGCACAGAGTGATGCAGAAGATGGGTGATGGTGTCTACACAAAGGATGATAAAGTCTGGATAGCATCTGAGGCTAAAGGCGATGATAACGACAGAGTGGTTGTCCGTGAAGATGGTCGCCCAACTTATTTAGCTGGTGATATAGTCTATCATAACAAAAAGTTTGAGCGGGGCTATGAGCACTATATAAATATCTGGGGAGCTGACCATCACGGCTATATCTCCCGTGTAAATGCTGCAGTTGAGTATCTTGGCTATGATAGCAAAAAACTAGAGACTCTTCTTTCTCAAATGGTTAGTTTGCTAAAGGATGGCGAACCATACAAAATGAGTAAGCGCGCAGGAAATGTCATACTTATGAGTGATATTGTAGATGAGATAGGCTCAGATGCACTTCGCTTTATATTTGCCTCAAAAAAGAGTGATACTGCACTAGAGTTTGATCTAAATGAATTTAAAAAGCAAGATAGCTCAAATCCTATTTTTTATATACAGTATGCTCATGCTAGGATTCAAACTATCCTCTCAAAGAGTAACTTTAGTAAAGAGGAGATTATGGCATCTTCACTAAAAGGACTTAATGAGAGTGCGGATGCGCTACTCTTTGATGCACTTTTACTGCCAGAAGTCATTGAAGATGCATTTAGTTCTCGCCAAGTTCAAAAACTCCCAGAGTACCTAAAATCTCTAGCGGCATCTCTACATAAATTTTACTATGATTGCAGAATCATAGGAAGTGATGATGAAACAAAACTTTTAAAACTTTTAGAAGTTGTAGCTCTTTCGCTTAGGGTCGGTCTCTCACTTCTTGGAATTGTTGCAAAAGATAGAATGACGAAAGAGGATTAAAGTCCTAAATAGAGCTTTTACTCTCATTTGAGTAGAGCCTATGCTATCACAAAACCCACAAAATCAAATCTATTTATACTACAAATAATGAATTTAGCAAAATACTACAAATTAAGAATGAATTTATCATAATATATGGTACTATTACCACTATATGAAGATAAATAATTTTGGATGAAAAAATGAGTATAAAAATTAGAAAAGCTTTAAGTGAAGACGCCCCTTTTTTGGCACAAATGATACTGCAGAGTTCTCGTGCTGAGAAAAAATATGGAATGTTTGATCTTATATTTGCAACTAAAAAAGATGAAGAGACTTTAAAATATTTAGAGAAGCTAACTACCACAAATGCTAAAAACTATTGTCATTACACTAACTTTTTAATAGCTGAGATAGATGGCGAGAAAGTAGGCTCGCTATGTACATATGAACCTAGGATTTCAACAAGAGACTCTTTTGTAGATGCAATAGAAGAGATAGAGAGACACAATGGCAGTAATGAATATTTAGAGATTTTAGAAGCTTGTGATTTTGAGTTAAACAAAAGAACTCTTATCTTTGACTTTATGGAAGAGATAGAGGGTTTTATAGATGTTGGAGTACTAAAGGCTCTAATGCAAAAGAGTCTTTTAACCGCAAGACTAAAGGGCTATAGAATAGCTCAAGCTATGGTTGAGATTGGCTCATTAGAGACTCTACTTTACTATAAGAAACTAGGTTTTAAAGAGGTTCGACAAAAAGAGTGCGAAATCTATAAAGAGAAGTTTGGTAGAGCAGGATTGGTACTTTTAGCTATAGAGTTCTAGCCATAGAAACATCTGCACTATCACTTCTTCCATCACTTCTTGCAATCACTTTAGCACTCTATACTAGAAGTGTTATAATCTCTCTCTTTAGTGGGATTGTTTTAGGTCTTTTTATACTCCATGACTACTCTATCATACTTAGTATAAGAGCTATTTTTGAACTTTTTATCTCACTCCTTAGTGAGCCTTGGATTTTAAAAACACTTGGTTTTGCTATCTTAGTTGGTAGCATTATGGCTCTTATAGAGCAAAGTGGTGGCATCGAGGGATTTGTAGAGTTTATGCAAAAGAGACTGGGCCTTGTAAAATCCGCTAGGTCAGCACTAATACTTAGTTATATCATTGGTTTAGCTATCTTTATAGAGTCTTCTATCACCTCACTAATAGCAGGAGCTGTCGGTCGTGGTTTTGTTAAAGAGTATAAGATCCCAGCTGCCAAACTAGCCTTTGTTTGCGACTCAACAGCAGCTCCAGTAAGCTCTTTGATAATCTTAAATGGTTGGGGTGCACTTCTTTTAGGACTCATTGCAACACAGATTCAAAGTGGCGTTATAGAAGGTGATGCTATCACTATACTTCTAGAGTCTATAGCATTTAACTTCTATGCGATGGTAGCGCTTATTGTTACATTTGTAGCTGTTTGGTTCAAGATTGATATAGGCGCAATGAGAGAAGCTAAATATATAAATATTGAGACTACAAAAGAGCAACACATAGAGAAAAAAATACAAAGCATGTATTTTATGATAGTCCCAATAGCCCTAATGGTTATTTTAGTTTTTGTTTATCTCTACATTAGTGGAGATGGAAATTTACTAAAAGGCAACGGTTCAAGCGCCATCTTTTACACAGTTTTAACAACTCTAGTGTTCATGTTTTTTTACTACATACTAAAAAGAAATATGACTTATAAAACTTGGAGTATAAGTGCATTTAAAGGAGCTGTAAAACTCTTTCCCATAGCTATAATTTTACTTTTTTCTTTTGCCATAGGTGAGGTTACAAGTGAGTTAAAAACGGGTGAGTATTTGGCATCTTTAGCACAAGAGAGTTTGAATGTTTATCTTCTAGCATCTGTTGTATTTATACTAAGTTCACTCATTTCTTTTTCAACGGGAACTAGTTGGGGAACTTTTAGTATTATGATACCAATAGCTGTTCCTATGGCTGTAGCGCTAGATGCTAACATCGCTTTGGTTTTAGGAGCTGCTATATCTGGTGGCATCTTTGGCGACCATAGCTCACCTATCTCAGACACCACCATCATATCTTCAATGGCAAGCGATTGTGATGTGGTTGAACATGTAAATACTCAACTCCCATATACTCTCATAAGCGCTGCAATTGCGCTTTTACTTTTTTTTCTGGCTTCTGCATTTTTCTCCTAAGAGGCTTTATAAGCTTTACTTTACACAAACCAAAGAGCGACTTAAATGTTTATAACTTTTATTCTAAAACCTTGTTGATAGAGTAACGCATATCATCATCAAGGTTTTCCATGTTTTTTAGCAACCATCTAAGATAAGGAGCATCTGATACTGCTATCTCTTTTAGAGTTTTTCCTCTATATTTTCCAAATCTAAAGTAGTGCTCAAAGATAGGAGTTTGTGTTAGCTCCACCATCTTCTCAACAGGATTTTCGCCTATAAAAGAAGATTGTACTACAACTCTGAGTTTAGATAAAAGGAGTTTTAAAACTAAAACATCTCCTATAGCATCGTGAGCTTTTACTACAATGCCAAGCTCCTCTGCCTCTTTTTCTTCCTCTTTGTAAAGCCCCATCTTGTAGCGAAAATATTGGAGTCGGTGTGACTCTTCATCGGGAAGTACATGTTTTGAAACTCTTAGAGTATCTATAACTTTCATCTCATTTACAAAACCCTCTTTTTGGAGCATCCCTATGTCAAAATCAGCATTGTGGATGATTAGATAGTTCTCTTTAGAGTTTAACTCACAAAGTCTCTTGTAAGCCTCGCTATCAACGCAAGAGGGTTTTCCTTCTAGCATATCTGGAGTGATGCCATGGACTTCCATAGCCTCAAAGCTAATATCTACCTCGCTAGAGTAAAACTCGTTATAAACCTCTATCTCTTTTGCACCTAACACCATAAAACCTAGTTGAATTATCCTGTCATTTTCGCCTATACCTGTTGTTTCTGTATCTAGTATTACATATTTTTTTGCCAAAAATTATCCTTTTTATATCTTTTTACTTACAAAGTTAACACTAAAACTCTTCTGGACATTAGCATCTAGTACAACTTTAAAAGAGACAAGGTTACCATTTTTGTAAGAAAACTTCTCTTTTGTTTTTATTGTGCTTGTGCTATTTTTGTTAAATGGCACTAAAACCTCTACAGTTTTTTTCTCATCAGAGGAGTTTTTTAAAGTGTAGTTTATAGTAGCATCGTAGTGCTCTTTTGTATCTGAGCGAGAGATAATCTCCTCTCTTAGAGCAAGGTCAAAGCTATTTCCAATAGCGAGTTCAACGCTTGTATCTTTTGGAGTGTGAGAAATAAGTGCTTCACCTAAAAAAACTTTTTGTTTTTTTAATGGAGAGTAGGTTCTAACAACTCCCTTAGGAAGAGGAACATCAAGTTTTTGCATCTCTATAATCTGCTCAACGCTATGCTTTACTTGTGAGTTTAGAGTTAGTGGGCTTGAAGTTTGTGCTTTGTAGAGCCTTTTGATGCTGATATCATTTTTACTTAAAAACTTTATTTGCGTTTTTTCTTGGTCTGAGATATCTACTTTAAAATCTATGCTATAAAAGTGATAACCCTCATGTGAGAGATGCTCAACTCTTTGGCTTAAAGCCATCTCTTGAGCATATCTATTTGCTATTTTTGGAGTTTGAACACTATTTACATCTCCAGCTAAGACATGAAGTTGTGTGTTGTTGTAAGATTTTCCTGAGCGATTATCTATACTTATCCAGCCCACAAGAGTTGCCTTGTCGCCATCAAGATTTAATATATAGTCACTTTTCCACGAAATATTTCGTATAAGGTAGTCAATCTCCATCTTAGTATCTATCGCTTTTCTTGTCTCAATATTATAGACTAAAGAGGGTTTTGTTAGAAGTGAAGTTGGGATAGCCCCAAAGATAATATCTTTTGATTGTACTGATGTAATTTGGTCTTTTTTATCTTTTAGTAGTGCTGTGTCTGCTTCGTGAGAGAGAAGTGTAAACTCCTCTCTAGAAATTCTAACTTTTTTGCCAATGTGCGCATCTAAGAGTTTACGCAAACTTAGTTGGTCATATCTGTATTGCCCAGAGTAAAGAGTTACCTCTTTTGGCAAAGAGATGCTCACTGAGTCTGTGATGATTGTGTTTGCAACAGGAGAGTAAACTATCTCTTTATCGTCTCTTTGAAGGCTCAAATCTCTTTGTTCATGTACAAGGGCAACTCCATTATTATAGACGATAAGTGAAGATGAAGTTGGCTTCTCTGAGAGAGTAGAAGCAAAAAGAAGTGAAGATGAGAGTAGAAAAAGCGCGCTTAAGTGTTTCATAGATATACCTTTTGATTTATATATATGTGTATTATACTATGAAAAAAATATAGCCCAATGAAGTGTCACTTAAGCGCAGCAATAAGGCATCTTTTAAAAGCCAAAAACCTCTTTTTTAAAGACTTTAAACTCAGTAGCCTCTTTTTCATCTTCAAGTCCTAGTTTTTTAACAGCTTTTGGATCTACTAAAAACCATCCAAGGATGACCTCTATCTCATCACCTTTTTTAATTTTAAACTTATACTCTACAACTCTATTTTCATT
>Ga0265293_10011187_pt1 | contig 12280 bp, 8 predicted proteins | sample Munlanlewell138R_FD_192505 | JGI IMG/M metagenome (GOLD analysis project Ga0265293, IMG submission 192505) | Leachate microbial communities from a municipal landfill in Southern Ontario, Canada - Leachate well 138R | ecosystem: Engineered > Solid waste > Landfill > Unclassified | place: Canada... | reverse complement strand
AGGCTGCGCTCGCAAACCCGGCACCGGACCGTTCCCTGATTATCCAAGTGCAACACCGTCAGGTTACGCGCTGCCAGGAAAAATAGTTGGGGAGCCACTGAGTGTCACGGAAATTGAAGAGATTGTTAAAGCATTTGCCGTCGCAGCTGGCAAAGCCAAGGATATTGGTTTTGATGCCGTAGAAATACACGGTGCTCACGGTTATCTGATTGATGACTTCCTGTGGGAGGGGCTCAATCAGCGCACCGACAGATACGGCGGCTCACGTGCGGCTCGCAGTCAGTTCGCTGTCGAGATTGTGCAGGCCATACGTGCCGAAGTCGGTGAAGACTTCCCTATTATTTTCCGCTTCTCACAATGGAAACAGCAGGACTACAGTGCGCGTCTGGCAACAACCCCGGAGGAGTTGCTGGAAGTGCTGGCGCCGATCTCCGATGCCGGTGTTGATATTTTCCACTGCAGCACACGCCGTTTCTGGGAGCCGGAATTTGAAGGCTCGACGCTGAATCTTGCGGGCTGGACCAAAAAGTTATTGAACAAGCCCGTGGTTACTGTGGGTAGTGTCAGTCTGAATGAAGAGTTTATTACGACATTCCAGGGTGGTGAGGCCGCTCCTGCAGATATTAATGATCTGCTGGAGCGGATGGGCAATCACGAATTTGACCTGGTTGCGGTCGGGCGTGCGCTGATAGCAAACCCGGACTGGGTCAAACTGGTTCAGGCTGGCAAGGCTGAGCAGATCAAAACCTACGACAAATCTCTGCTCGCCGAGCTGTTCTGACCTGAAACAACTCAGCGCATCCTGATCAGCCAGGTCTGATGGATGCGCTGGTTGCGCTCAAAATCCTTATCGAGACTGCGGGCGCTGAAGTCTTCGACTTGATAGCGCTCCGTCAGTTCTTCATCCAGTTTGAAGCGGCGCATATTGTTGGAAAAAATCAGCAGCCCCCCCGGTTTCAGACTTTGCATACACAAGTCGACCAGCATGACGTGGTCACGTTGTACATCCAGCACGTTGTCCGTGCTTTTGGAGTTTGAGAATGTTGGTGGGTCCAGAAAGATCAAATCAAAACGCCGACGCGATGTCGCCAGCCGTTGCAGGTAGGTGATGCAATCAAGCTCTACCAGCTCATTACGCTGCAAATCCAGGCCATTCAATTCCAGGTTGCGGCGTGCCCAGTTCAGATAAGTGCGTGACAGATCCACACTCACGGTGCGACTTGCGCCACCCAGTGCGGCCTGTACCGTCACTGAACCGGTATAACAAAACAGGTTCAAAACCTCTTTGCCGGACGCCTGCTGGTTAATAAAACGTCGCATCGGGCGATGATCAAGAAACAGGCCGGTATCCAGATATTTTTCCAGATTCACGATCAGGCGTGCGTCGCCTTCACGGATCACCAGATCCTGCCCATCGTGTTCACTGGGCTGGTATTGCTGTTTGCCTTTCTGGCGCTCGCGCACCTTGATGATCACCTTATCCTGGCTCAGTTCCATGACGTATTGCACCGCCAGAACAGCCTGGCGACGGCGCAATGCGGCCGCTTCTTCACTGACCGACGCTGGAGCCTTGTATTCTTGCATGTGCACTCGCACGGTTTGCTGCTCGTCGGTGTAGACGTCAATCGCAAACGAGTACTCCGGCATGTCAGCATCGTATAAACGGTAACAGGAGATGCCTTGCTGCTTTGCCCAGCGTCCCAGATTTTTCAGGTTCTTGCGCAGGCGGTTTGCCAGCATCAAGCCGCCTTCATCCAGGGCTGCTTCCGCCATAGCGCGGGGATCGAGATTGACTAGCGGGCGCTGGTAAATGGTTTCTTCATTCACATGAAACAACAGTAGTTTTGCCGGCAGTGCGCCATTAAACAACGCGTATTGTTTGTGACTGTGCATGCCCAGCAGTTTTCCCCATTCAGGGCGGGCAGTGAATACCGCGGCTTCGCAGCCCTTTGCATGTTCACGAATCAGTGTGCCGAGCTGCTGATACAGTCGCATCACCTCGGCGTCTTCGCCAAGGCGTTCTGCATAGGGCGGATTGGTGATCAGCAGTGTGGGCTGGCGTGCCGGTTTGGCCTCTTCCACCAGGTGTGAACTGAATTCGATATAGTCCCAGACACCGGCACGTTCTGCGTTACGACGCGCCATTCCCAGTGTGCGTAAATCCTGATCGCTGCCCAGGGCCTGGCCGTTCCAGTCTTTGGCTGCATCACGTCGCTGTTCCGCCTCAGCTTTGACCAGTTGCCAGATATCAGCGCGATGATGGGGCCAGCGTGACAAGGACGATTGACGTAACAGGCCTGGTGCAATGTCCAGGGCCATCAATACACCTTCAATCAGGAGGGTGCCGGCGCCGCACATCGGGTCGTATAAAACCGCTTCATTCTGTTTCATCAGCTCCGGCCAGCCAGCTCGCATCAACAGGGCAGCGGCCAGTGTTTCTTTCATCGGCGCTTCGCCTTGTTCAAGCCTGTAACTGCGCCGGTGCAAGCTGTCGGTCATCAGTTCCAGACCCAGCATCAAACGGTTTTTTTTGATCACTGCGTGAATGCGCAGATCAGGTGATTCCTTGGAGACGTCAGGTCTGGGCAGGCCGCGTTCGCGGAACTGATCCACAATCGCATCTTTTATACGCTGGGCAATAAACTGGGTATGACGCAGATGGTCTGTGCTGCCAGAGGCAGTGATGGCAAAGCTGCTTTGGCTGTCCATATGCAGCAGCCAGTCGATACTGTTGGCCGCGTCATATAAAGAATCAGCATCTGTCACCAGGCGCTCTTGCAGAATCAGTACCACACGGTTGGCTACGCGCAAGTACATCAGTGCGCGATAGGCGGTCAGCAAAGTACCGGTGAAATAGACCCCGGCTACAGTCTGCCGAATGTCCTGAGCGCCGCAGGCACGCAGTTCTTCTTCCAGCAATGACTCCAGGCTTTTGGCGCAGCTGGCAAAAAAAGTCAGATTTTGTTCGACGTCGGACATAACAGGCGGGTATCCAGTTCTAAAGGCGTGCATGATAATACGAAACTGTTTTCAGTTCAGTGGGTCATTCATGCTCAGTTATCGTCATGGTTATCACGCCGGCAATCACGCCGACGTACTTAAGCATCTGGTTTTATTGGCTTTGTTGCAGAAAATGCGGGCCAAGGACAAGCCTTTTATAGTAATAGACAGTCATGCCGGCAACGGGGTTTATCGTCTGGACAGTGTGCAGGCCCGCAAAACACGGGAAGTAGAGAGCGGGATATTGCCACTTTGGCAGCAATTTCGCCGTCATGGCGTTAAAAACCCGCTGTTGCAAAGCTACCTGAACACGGTCGCTAATCTGGATGCTGACAATGCCGGTGAGACGCTGGCGGTATATCCAGGGTCGCCGACGTTTTCCCAGTCTCAGCTGCGCGAACAGGATCGTATGATTCTGATGGAACTGCACTCCAGTGAGATCGAGGAGCTGCGGCAGAATTTCCACTACGACCGGCGTATTGCCATTCATCATCGTGATGGCTTTGAAGGCGCTGTTGCGCTGTCGCCACCGACGCCGCGGCGTGGTCTGATGCTGATTGATCCGGCTTATGAGGACAAAGAAGATTATGACCGTGTTATCAAAACTGTGCGCGAGGTTCACCGGCGTTGGGCAACTGGAGTGATTGCCGTGTGGTTTCCGATGCTGGGCAGGGCGCGTGACCATAGCCCGATGTTGATCAAGGCGCTGTCTCGCCTGCCAGGAGCGCGAGTGATGACGCTGGCGGTTTCTCATCAAACCGAAGAGTTTGGTATGCACGGTTCAGGTATGTTGGTGGTCAACACGCCCTGGCAGTTTGGCGCTGTTGTTGATCCGGCCATGAACGAGGTGGTCAGCTGCCTGGCCGGGAGCTGCCCGGCTGCGGAGTATCGTGTTATTGTTGGCGCCTGATTTGGTACAGCAAATGAGAACAGAGGTTGTCATGTTGAAGCGCAATTTGGCAGTGTTTTTGATGTCTGGTGTGTTGTTGGCAGGAGCGGCTACAGTGCCTGTGTCCGCACAACCGCCTGCGCTGCATCCCAGCATGTATTCGGGCACACATCTGAAAACCGGCGAAATCATTAACGGTGAGTTGCTGGCAACACATCCCAAAATGGAAGATGGCTCTCATGCCGACTGTTTCCATCTGAATACTGTGGAAGGGCAGCGCTATCAGGTAACGCTGCGTTCGTCAGATTTTGACAGCTACCTGATGATGGGGATCGGCGACTGCGCCGATATTATGCTGTCGATGGAAAACGATGACTTTGAGGAAACCACACTGGATTCGCGTATTACTTTTATTGCCCAGCACGCGTTGTATTCCATTTTTGTAAACAGCTACGACCCCGGTTTCACCGGTGTGTTTACGCTGCAAGTCGAATAAACACACCGGTTTTTACTGCCTACCTTACCGGGCCTGTCCAGCGTACGTCATAAAGATCTCTGCGCTGGTCGCGCCCGTTGGTGACGGAGCCTTCGTGGCGAACCTGTACCAGCTTGTCCAGATCCAGATCCGCTACCAGCGCCATTTCGGTGTTGGGCGTACTTTCAGCAATAACGGCATCATGCGGGAAAGCAAAATCCGACGGTGAGTACACAGCGGATTGTGCATATTGAATATCAACGTTATGAACCTGGGGCAGGTTGCCCACACTGCCGGCGATGCAGACATAACATTCGTTTTCGATTGCACGCGCCTGTGCACAGCGCTGAACGCGCAGGAATCCGTTTTTAGTGTCAGTCCAGAATGGGACAAACAGAATATCCATGCCGTCTTTGGCCAGCAGGCGTGACAGCTCCGGGAACTCGACGTCGTAACAAATCAAAATGCCGATGCGTCCTGCGTCGGTGTCAAAAACCTTGAGGTTATGACCGCCGTCAATGACCCAGTCGCGGCGCTCGTGCGGGGTAATATGCAGTTTTGCCTGGGAGTCGACGGTGCCATCGCGTCTGCACAGGTAGGCCTTGTTATAAAGGTTGTCACCTTCCATTACCGGAATGCTGCCAGCGATGATGTTGATGTTGTAGGTGATTGCAAGTTCCGACAATGCTTCCAGAGTGCGCGCAGCAAAGGTCGACAAAAAACGGATCGCTTCAAACTGATTGCTCTGATCGCCAAGTCCCATCAGTGGAGCATTAAAAAACTCCGGGAATAATACAAAGTCGGATTCATAATCAGCCATGGTGTCGACAAAGTATTCGACCTGCGACAGCCATTCCTCAAAGGAGTTGGTGGCTCGCATCTGCCACTGCATGACGCCAACACGCACCACACTTTTTCTGCGCTGGCTGAGGTCGCGGTTTTCAGGTTCATAAAGGATGTTGTTCCATTCCAGCAGCGTGGCATAACCCTGGGATTTTTCGTCCTTGGGGTTGTAATCTTTCAGCAGACGTTTGACTTCAAAGTCGTTGGCCAGCTGGAAACTCAGGATGGGGTCATGAATCTCTTTATAGTCCACCGCCTCAATATACGCGCGTGGTGACATCTGTTCGGCAAACTTGTGATAACTGGTAATGCGTCCGCCAGCGAGAATTGCGCGCAGATTCATGTCGCGGCACAAGTCCTTGCGAGCGTCGTACAGGCGCCGCCCCAGACGCAGGTCGCGGTATTCCGGATCAACAAACAGGTCCATGCCATACAGCGCGTCGCCTTCGGAATTATGTTTGATCTGCTCCCTTCGACCGATCAGGTCTTCATAGGTATGCTGACGACTGAAGCGGTCGTAGTCGCAGCGAATAGTCAACGCACAGGCCACCAGGTTGCCAAAATCTTCGATGACAATCTGACCCTCCGGGAATTCCGTGACCAGTCTGTCGATGGATTCGCGGGGCCAGGCGCCACCAATATCGGGGTATACCGCGTCCATCAAGCGCGCCAGTTGTGGATAGTCCTCTAAGGTCAGATTACGGAGTTTTAAATGAACGTCAGAGGGGGTGTCAGGGGTCATGGTGATCGATCCTGGTGCATATAAAGAGTTTCGGGGCGAACAAGGTAACAAATCGGCTTATAGACCACCACCCTCGTCGTTTACAGGCTGCACAGATTATGGACTTGCCCTGGACAACGGAGTATCCTCTGGAGTCCTTTCGGCTGAGACTTGTTCTCAGTTAGTCTGCGGTCAGGTTGTCTCTTTGGGGGAGCGGCAGACTGTTTTGCAGACAACAACAGGTCGGTCCTGCTCATCCAGGGGCGCTACTAAAAAGAAAACCATATAGCCAGAATTCTTTTTGGCTTGATGAGGAGAGTTGCAAGTGAAAATAAACAGTTTTTGTACGGCGGGCAGGAGAGCCGGAAAGCTCATGAAGACCGGTCTGGTCTCCATGGCAGCTGGTCTGGCATTTACGCTGCCAGCGCTGGCCTCCGCGCAGACAGGCGAAAGCATTGAGTGGCTGACGCTGGGTTCTGATTACGCACACACCCGATATCTCCCTGCAGACCAGATCAACGCCCAGAATTTTGAGTCGTTGCAGACGGCGTGGGTTTGGGATGGCACCAGCTTCAATGCAACCAGTGGCCGATCCACTCCCAGCTATATTGATGGCATTCTCTATACTGTAGCGGGTGACCGTCGTCACGTTGTTGCAATCGATCCGGAAACCGGTGAGACCATCTGGTCCTATCGCGAGCCCCACACCTTCCGTTATGAATACTCCATGCGTAAGGACTACGGTAAAGGTGTTGCCTACGGCGAAGTTAATGGCCGTGGTGTGATCTATATGGTCAGCCCGGGTTTCTTCCTGACAGCTCTGGATGCAAAAACAGGTGCTCCGCTGGAAGGCTTTGGTCACAAAATCGGTGTTGAGGGTTTCCCTGAGACCGGCGTAGTAGACCTGCAGAAAGTTATTGCAGAGCACAATGGTTACGAGTTTGATCCGTACTACGGTATTCCGCTGGAAGAAGGTTATATCACTTCTTCTTCGCCGCCCATCGTAGTCAACGGTACTGTAGTAGTAGGTAACTCTGCTGAGCAGGGCTACAACCAGACCCGTATTGAAAACATCCCTGGTGACATCCTTGGTTTTGATGCCACTACTGGTGCGCACAAGTGGACTTTCAACATTATTCCGGCCAAAGGTGAATTTGGTTGGGATACCTGGAAAGATGGCAACGGCAACCAGCTTGAAGACCCTCGCTCTTATACCGGTGAGAACTCTTCCTGGGCCCCGATGGCAGCCGACCCTGCACTGAACATGGTGTACATCAACACTAACAGTTCAACAATCGACTTCTACCGTGGACATACCCAGGGTGATAACCTCTATGGTTCCAGCGTAATTGCTCTGGACGTTACTACTGGTGAGCGCAAGTGGCACTACCAGCTGGTTCACAAGGACATCTGGAACTATGACACTTCCACTGCTCCGGTTCTGCTGGACGTGCAGCACAACGGTCGCACGGTCCCGGTTCTGGCTCAGGTAACCAAACAGGCTTTCACCTACGTTTTCAACCGTGAAACCGGTGAGCCGATTTGGCCAATCGAAGAGCGTCCAGTTCCCCAGTCCAAGATCCCGGGTGAAGTGTTGTCTGCAACGCAGCCATTCCCGACCAAGCCTGCGCCCTATGACATGCAAGGCCTGACTCATGACGATCTGATCGACTTCACTCCAGAGCTGCGTCAGCAGGCGATCGACGCGCTGGCAAGTTTTGAGATCGGTCCGTTGTTTAATCCGCCGCTGCACCGCGATAACGACATGGGCAAACAAGCTGCCCTGTGGTGCCCAGGTGACGTGGGTGGTGTAAACATCGACGGTCCTGCTGCCGCTGACCCGACTGCAGGCGTTCTGTTTGTAACCTCTCGTAAGGGTTGCACCAGCCGTATCGTTGCTCCGGCAATGGAGCGTGATGCGCAGATCGAACTGCCAACAGGTACAACTTTCGCTCAATACGCTTCACTGCGTGGTGCGCTGGTTCGTGGTCCGCAAGGTCTGCCACTGTTCAAGCCGCCCTTCAGCCGTATCACTGCGATCGACCTGAACACCGGTGATCACAAATGGTGGATTCCAGTGGGTGAAACGCCTGATCGCATCAAGAACCATCCGGCTCTGGCGGGTATTGATGTAGGCAACACCGGTTCTGGTACTGTTGCTCCTATGACTGTGACTAAAACCATGTTGATGTACTCTGCTACAGCAGGCGACGGTACTCCTACGCTGTTTGCAGTAGACAAAGAAACCGGTCGTCAGATCGGCAAAGTGACTACTCCTGCAGTTAGCCGTTACGGCATGATGAACTTCCAGCACAACGGTACTCAATACGTAGTACTGCAGACTGGCGGCTCACTGACCGCTCTGGCGTTACCTGATCACATGCCAAAACCACGTACCGGTCCAGCTCACTAAGAGTTTCCGGTCAGTAACAAAAGCCGCCGCATCCTTCGATGCGGCGGCTTTTTTATTTCTGGGTACATAAAAATTTTTTAAATTCCTGCTTCCAGTTTTTAAATGTTATGTTGTAGCATACTTGAAAATTCAGTAGTCGGAATCTTCAGGGATCATTTATGACATTAAAACAAGCGCCATTAAGTCTTGCTGTTCGTGCTGTCCTCATTGCGGGAGCATGTGTGCAGGCTTCAGAACTTTATGCGCAGGCAGTTACCGAGCCTTTGCCGACGGAAATTCGTGTTACAGCACTTGGTGTGGATGAAAGTGCGGATCTGATTGTGGCGCCTTACGACGTGCTGGAAAGAGATACCCTGCTGAGCCGAGGCGGAACGTTGGGTGACATGCTGAATGGTCTGTCAGGTGTGCATGCTGACAGTTTTGGTGGTGGTGCCAGCCGTCCCGTGATTCGCGGTCAGACATCTCCACGCACAGAAATACTGTCAGATGGCAGCTCCATTCTGGATGCCTCCGACGTCTCACCTGACCATGCTGTTACCGTAGACACCTTATTGGCTCAGCGCGTGGAAGTGTTGCGCGGACCGGCCACGCTGCTATACGGCGGCGGCGCCATTGGCGGTGTAGTAAACGTTTTGGACGATAAAATCCCGGCGACAATTCCGGAAAAAGGTTATGAGGGCTTTTTGGCGTTGCGCGGCAACAGCGTCGCTGATGAAAAAGCAGGGGCTATCAGTTTGACTGGCGCCATCAATAATAATGTTGCGCTGCATTTTGAAAGCTCAATGCGCGACACAGATGATTACAAGGCGCCGACCAGGAGCGGCTCCCGTGTTGAAGGCACCGCAGCAGAAAATCGCAACACCAGTGCCGGGGCGTCCTGGATTGGTGAGCGCGGTTATATTGGCGTAGCCTATTCCTATCGCGACGATAACTACGGCATTCCCGGACATTCCGAAGAATATGCCTCCTGTCACCCTCACGGGATTGAGCTGCACTGCGGTGGCCATGATGACCACGAAGATCACGACCATGATCATGACCATGAACACGGCATGCCGATAGTGGATCTGGAAAGCCGTCGCGTTGATGTGCGAGGTGAATATCTGAATCCTTTGCCGGGATTTAACAAAGTCCGATTCCGTGCCAGTAACACGGAATACGAACATTTTGAACTGGAAGAAAATGAAGTTTCGGCAGCGTTTAATAACGACGGGTACGAACTCCGAGTGGAGTTCGACCACGAAGCGCTGTTTGGTTGGCAGGGGTTGTTTGGTATACAGCACTCAGACGCACGCTTTGCGAATAGCGGTGCCAATGTATTTATGCCGGTGACAGACTCTCGCGCCACAGGGCTCTTTGTTGTAGAGCATTTGCAGGTTAATGAGCAGTGGCACCTTGAGCTTGGTGCCCGTTACGATCGCCAGCAACACCGGCCTGTTAATGACCTCAGAAATCGCCCGGCTTTTGACGCTTCCGCATTTTCCTACTCCGGTGCCGCCATCTGGAATTTGGGAGAAAACACGCTGTTGTCTCTGACTTATGCACGCGCTCAGCGTTTACCTCATGCCCAGGAGTTGTATTCACGCGGTGTGCACATGGCAAGTAATACCTATGAGTGCGGCCTGACGCCTCATCCACTCACCTGTGGTGGTGCTGAAAATAATCAGGGTTTGCAAAAGGAATCTGCTGACAATTTTGAGTTAGGTCTGCGTAAAGTGGACGGTGCCTTCACTTACAGCGTCAGTGTATTCCGCAACAATGTGGACAACTACATTTACGCCAGAACCCTGGACCAATTTGAAGATTTCAGGCTGATCAAATATACCCAGCGAGACGCTGAATTTATGGGTTACGAGGTGGAGCTGGGCTACCAGTTTAACGATGTGCTTTCAGCTGCGGTGTTTACAGATAACGTTAAAGTTGATCTTGATGGTGTGGACCGCCTGCCACGAATTCCGCCGCGCCGTACCGGTTTGAGGATGGCAGCGCAGCTTGGAGAGGAAACTCGTTCTGAGCTGGAGTTCTACCGTGCCGCCAAAGCCAGCCGCCTCGCGCAGTTTGAAACTGCTACGCCGGCGTATGACATGCTGAATCTAAGTCTCAGTTATGCGCCTGCCGGCTCCTCCTATAACCTGTTTGTGCGAGGTGCCAACCTGCTGGACGAAGAAGTGAGAAATCACTCCTCCTTCCTGGCCAATGTCATCCCGATGCCTGGTCGTAACATCAGTGCTGGCGTCAAATTGAACTTCTGACAGGCGACATAATTGATAATGGTTATCATTAATATATAAAAACAGTCATTTCCCTTGTTGCCAGATAGCCGTATTCTGAATCCGTATCAAATATATTGTTGATTGCGGCAGAGGCGGCAAATCATGAAAAAGACAGCAAGTTTCGCAGTATTACACATGGCCACAGCGTTTACTGTGGCCTGGGTCATGACAGGAGATGTGATGGTGGGTGGGGCAGTGGCACTTGTCGAGCCGGCCATTAATACCGTTGTGTTCTTCTTCCATGAGAAGGTTTGGCAGCGTTGGCAGGGTATAATGCCTGAGCGTGATGGAGCTACATTGCGAGTTTAGATAAACTCCGTGGCTCCCCGCCCAGACATCGAACATCAAACGGATCCTGAACCATGTCCATTGCTTCCCAACCCAGCTTGACGCTGAATCCTGTTAGCCATATCAGCGGTGACGTAACGCTGCCGGGCTCCAAAAGTCTGTCAAACCGTATTCTTTTACTCGCGGCTTTGGCAAAAGGCGAAACCCGTATCAGCAACCTGCTCGACAGCGATGATGTGCGCCATATGCTTAACGCGCTGAAAGCACTGGGTGTGAGTTATACCCTGAGCGACGATAAAAGCGTTTGTGTCATGCAGGGGCGTGCAGGGACGTTGGATTCTGAGCAGGCGCTGACCTTGTTTTTGGGTAATGCCGGCACAGCAATGCGTCCACTGACAGCGGCGCTGGCAGCGAGTCACGGTGAATTTGAATTAACCGGTGAGCCACGTATGGCTGAGCGTCCCATCAAGGATCTGGTGGATGCTTTGGTGGGTTGTGGTGCAAACATTGAATACCTGGGTGAGCCAGGATATCCACCGCTGCGCATTCACGGACAGGGTCTGAGCGGGGGCCGCGTCAGTATTCGTGGCAATATCTCCAGTCAGTTTCTGACTGCGATGTTGATGGCGGCTCCTTTGTGCCGCGAAGACCTGGAAATCACTGTTGAAGGTGAGCTGGTATCCAAACCCTATATTCACATCACGCTGGATGTTATGAAGCGTTTTGGTGTGAATGTGGAAAACTACGACTACCAGCGCTTTGTAATCCCGGCTGGCCAGCAATATGTGGCACCTGGAGACATCATGGTCGAAGGTGATGCTTCTTCAGCTTCTTACTTCCTTGCCGCCGCCGCCATTGCCGGAGGCACGGTACGTGTTCATGGCACAGGGACTGCCAGTGTGCAAGGTGATGCTCGTTTTGCAGATGTGCTGGAGCAAATGGGCGCCAAAGTGGTCTGGGGTGACACCTGGATTGAAGTCAGTCGCGGTGAGCTGCAGGGAATAGATATCGATCTGAATCATATTCCTGACGCTGCTATGACAATAGCCACCACTGCGCTGTTTGCCAAAGGTCCAACCGCCATCCGTAATATCTATAACTGGCGTGTAAAGGAAACTGACCGGCTTGCCGCCATGGCAACGGAACTGCGCAAAGTTGGTGCCGAAGTGGAAGAGGGCGAGGATTACATCGTTATTAATCCTCCAGCAAAAATTCAACCTGCTGCCATTGATACCTACAACGATCACCGCATGGCCATGTGTTTTTCATTGGCTGCATTTGGTGACAGTCCGATAGTGATCAACGATCCGGGATGTACTGCCAAAACCTTCCCGACTTATTTTCAACTGTTTGCAGCGCTGACCAGCTAGACGGGGAT
>Ga0265293_10011185_pt1 | contig 12282 bp, 8 predicted proteins | sample Munlanlewell138R_FD_192505 | JGI IMG/M metagenome (GOLD analysis project Ga0265293, IMG submission 192505) | Leachate microbial communities from a municipal landfill in Southern Ontario, Canada - Leachate well 138R | ecosystem: Engineered > Solid waste > Landfill > Unclassified | place: Canada... | reverse complement strand
TAGCCCAGTATTATATGTAGGTGTTGCTGTAGTAGGAACATTAGTCGTACAACCAACAGCTACCATTAGGGCAATTACTGCTACAAGAGTAAATAACGTTAATAATCTCATTTTACTCACCTGCTACCATCCTTTCTGAAATAGGTTTTTGTCCTAAATGCGGTACTGTGCGATGACAGTCAAAACAATACTCCTTAGTATCAGTTGCCACATTCATGTTCGTCATTGTATGGCAATCTTGGCAATTCTGATTGATTATTGCCTTAGCCTCATCACTAGCATGAATAACATCGTCAACCGTTCCGAAGGTATTGATGTAGATGTCCTTAGCACCAGATTTAACCTTATAAGGTATTTTGGATACTAAGTTATGTGGTGCGTGACAGTCATTACAAGATAAGCTCGCATGAGTCGAAATTTGATGCGTACGAGCCACTTCATTCATAACATGGCAACTACTACAAAATGCAGCTGTATCCGTCGCTTTCATAGATAGTGCCGTACCAGAATAAAGAATTACTACCGCAGCTAACACAATAAACATAACTGCCCATCTGTTTGCATTTCTTAGTTTTTCTTTTAGGCTCACCTAACTTCACTCCTTCCTTTCTTAATTATCGTTACAGTATCAATCTTACGACCAACTATAGAATATAACTTCAAGCAAGCTATAGTCTGTGACTACTGTCACAAAAAGTGAAGAAAGTTCAAATTTTTGTAACTTTTTTGTCACATTTGTAAAAAACTTGTCACAACATTTCAAATTGTGAAAATTAATTCATAATTGTTTATTATTCCGTGACTTTCGTCACCAAATACTATACGATTTGACCTTATAAGCTATATAATTTAGTCAACTAGTCTAAAAAATTTATACATCTATCATTGATGCTAAATTACGGCTTATAATAGTAACTATTGGTGGTGATAACTATCTATTATGTATATATTCTAAAATGCAGAGATTTAACACTTTATACAGGATACACTAATGATGTTAATAGAAGATTAGAGGTTCATAATGACGGAAAGGGCTCTAAATACACTAGAGGTAGACTGCCTGTAACATTAGTATATTACGAGCAACATTCAAACAAATCTAGCGCAATGCGACGTGAGGCTGAGATAAAAAAGCTTAGCAGACAAGAAAAGTTAAATCTATTAAAAATACCTTCAGTTAATAATTATACTAAATTAAAGGAATTTAGTTGATTTGTATAGAATCAATACAATCATGAAATATATCCCAAACTTTATACAATCTATTAAACTTAATTTTTCAGAAGGGTATATTATAGATGCTTGTAAAATTCATTAGACAATTTAAGCTGAATTCTACGTCGAAATTCTACTTACTTTCGATCATTTTAATACTTATTCCAACTGTTGTTTTAACTATTATAGCGTTTAAGATAAGCTACTCTGCTACAATTGCAGAAATTCGCATGCAGATGATGGAAGCAGCTATTACTTTAGAACAGCAATTTGACATCAAGTACTCTTCTATTGAAGATATTATCATCAAACAAGGTGTAGACTCATCTTCAAGAGCAAAACAAATTTTACTCCTTAATGAAGAATTGCAGCCAATGGTAGATAACGTCTCCAGCAAAATTAATGGCGATATTCATATAGGTTTTTTTTGGGCTGAGGAACAATCTATTATTGCCTGTGGGCCTGAATGCGATGATTACTCACCAAAGCGTTGGAGCTTGGATTCACCCGTTTTCGAATCTTACAAGACAGGCATGCCAGCATTTATTGATAGAATAGACTCATCATATTTAGGGCACGAAAATATCTCTTTATATACATTACCTATATACAATAATAATACCATAGATGGGCATATTTGGGTAGCCTATAATACAGATAAAGTTTCCCATATTGCTCACAGAGAAGCTGGTAAAATCGCTTTTATCGGATTATTTATTGGCGTAATATTTATCAGTTTATCATATTTGTTATCCATATATTTCAGAACCAATATTGCAGCATTCGCCAACTCTGTGCTTAACAACGATACAGATAATAATAATAAATATATGTGTATACCAGAGCTACAGCCATTAGTAATAGCCATAGAAACTAAAACAACAGAGCTTTCCAAATCGTATCAGCTGTTATTCGCAGAATTTCAGAAAAATATTCAAACATTAAATGAGCTTAAAGAATCCGAACAACGTTTTAATACAATTTTTTATAATGGTCCTAATCTGCTTTTTATAGTAGATATCAACAGCAAGTTATGTTTAGACTGCAATAAAAACTTTACCTTAAAGATTGGTTATACTAAAGAGGACATAATAGAAAAAAGCATATATGATTTAGAGGTTTTTAAAGCGGCTGATATAGATAAAATATTCAGTATAATCAATGGTAATGGAAAAATAACCAATTTAGAAATATCCTATAGACACCAAAACAATAAATCGCATTACGGTTTATTAAGCACCGAATTTCTTACTATCGACAATAAATCCTGCTTATTTATGGTTATCAACGATATTACTGAACGCAAACTTTTTAGAGAGCAACTTGAGAAAATCGACAAGCTAAAGCTTATCGATAAATTGGCAGGAGCGATGGGACATGAAATTCGAAATCCTATGACTACTGTTCGTGGCTTCATCCAGCTGTTGTCTACTAAGAACGAGCTACAGCCATATAAGCATTATTTTACATTAATAATAAGTGAGCTAGATCGTGCCAACGGCATTATTACTGAATATCTATCACTTGCTAAAAGCACACCAATTACATTAACAAAAGCTAATTTAAATACAATTATTAATAATCTATTCCCATTAATTCAGGCTGATGCCTTTGCAAGGGACATGCAGATTAAGCTTGATTTACATGAAATTTCTGATATTAACCTGAATGAGCAAGAACTTCGTCAATTAATTCTAAATATTGTGCAGAACGGCTTAGAAGCAATGAACACGGGCGGATTATTAACAATTCATACAGAGCTTATAAATGATAAAGTCTGCTTAAAAATAATAGATCAAGGAAAAGGAATTCCAGCCAATGTATTAAATCAGCTAGGAACTCCTTTTGTAACAACAAAAGATAAAGGTACAGGTTTGGGCATGTCAGTATGCTACGCTATCGCCGGCCGTCACAAAGCTAAGATATATATTCGCAGCTCCGAATCAAACGGCACTGAAATAACAATCAGCTTTCCAACTGATCAATCAACAACCCAATCGACTTAATCAACTTAAAACAACGCTATTCATTTTCTTTCGCAACTACAAGTTGAATTTCATTAGCAAATTCTTTAATATCAGCTTCCGCTGTATCAAATGAGGTCATCCAACGTACTTCTGATTTGTCATAGTCCCATGTATAAAAGGCGAATTTTTGCTGTAATTCACTAATTATTTCCTTTGGGACGACAGCGAAAATAGTGTTAGCATCTACTTTTTGAGTTATTTTTATCTGAGGGATAGCTTGTAGCTTGTCTGCTAAAAGCTTTGCCATATTATTAGCATGCAGCGCATTTCGATACCAGAGGTCATCGCTTAGTAACGCACTAAATTGTGCGCCAATGTAACGCATCTTGGAATGCAATTGCATACCCTGCTTACGGAAATATTTAAAGTCCTTAGCTAAATCCTTATTAAAGAATACTACAGCTTCTCCGAACATCATACCGTTCTTGGTTGCACCAAAGGATAGCATATCAACACCTACATCTTTGGTCGTTTGCCGTAATATATCCCGTGGCTGCTTAGTTGCAAGTGATTTATCTTGATTACCGCTCACCAATGAAGCTATAGCGTTTGCAATTCGTGCACCATCCATATGAGTAATAAAATTACGCTTTTTGGCAAATTCCGTAATCGTCTTTAGCTCTTCAGCACTATATACAGTCCCATATTCAGTTGCCTGTGTAATCGATATAACGTTTGGTTGCACCTGGTGCTGATCTTCAAGTCTGTGCAAATATGCAGGCATTAGGTTTACATCTATTTTCCCATCTAACGAAGGCAAGTCTATCAGCTTACAACCTGTCGATTTCTCCGGCGCACCACATTCGTCAGCATTAATATGACCTGTCGATGCTACAAAGATAGCATTATACGGTCTAGTTACGGTAGTTAAGCCTATCGTATTAGCACCTGTCCCATTATAGACAAAAAACACCTCTATATCTGCCCCGAAAATCTCCTTAAACTGCTCTATCGCAGCCTCCGTATACATATCTGCTCCATAGGACGGAACATGTCCAATGTTTGCTTTCACTAGTGCATCCATTACAGCAGGATGCACAGGTGCGTAATTATCACTTGCATAGCTTTTTATGTGTGCCATCAATAACCTTCCTTTATCTTTACTCCGTCTTAAATTGTGCGACTAATCCCGATAAGTTTCCAGACTCACCTGACATTTGCTCGCTCGAACTAGCTATTTGTTCTACTAACGATGCATTTTGTTGAGTTACAATATTTAATTCATCGATTGCACGATGTATTTCTGTAATAGACACAGTCTGTTCTTTAAAGGTACTTACTATTTCAGTTATCAGCTGGGTCGATTTACGTGTGTTCTCAACTATAGCTGCTAAAACTGTTTCCGTATCCACCATTAGCTTATTGCCCTGCTTTACACGTTCAATGCTATCCTTAATTCGTTGTTCGATTTCTTTGGCTGATTCTGCAGAGCGTCCAGCTAAATTACGAACCTCCTGCGCCACAACAGCGAAGCCTCTACCCTGTTCACCAGCTCTAGCTGCTTCAACAGCTGCATTTAACGCTAATAAATTGGTTTGAAACGCAATATCGTTAACTGCTGAGGTAATATTCGCTATTTCATTGCTACTAGCCGTTATTTCTTGCATTGCGGTTTGTAGCTCTTTAATTACCTTCTCACCAGCATTGACCTTATCCAATGTATGTCTCGATAAGCTATCCGCCGATGATGCATGCTCAGTTGTCTGTTTCATTGATGTAGATATCTCTTCAACAATACTAGATACCTCTTCCAAGGATGCAGCCTGTTCTTCTGTTCTTTGGGAAAGGTCTTGATTACCAGATGAAATTTCTAGCGATGCATTCGTAACAGTATCAGTCGAACCCTTTATTTCTCGAACAATTCCTTGTAGCTTCTCCATAAAAGCGTTAAACCAACGAGATAAATCGCCCACCTCATCATTGCTATTTACTGAAATTCTGCGAGTTAAATCTCCACCTTGTTCAGCCATTTCTCGCAGAGAATACACAACTTCACCAATCGGTCTAATGAGCGTCCTCGTCAGAACAGTTGCAATAATTATACCAAATGCTATAACCACAATCGTTATCCCTATCAATACTTGATATGTTAATTCCACTTGCTTGGCAGCATAGTCTAGCATTTGTTGTTGTTCCTGCCCTAGAATCTCTTTTAATATTGCTAGCTTCTCTCTAATTCCAGCCATATGTATAGTAGTTTCTTGTTGATATATTCTAATCGCCTCAACATTTGACGCATCAGCAGCTTGATTGCTGGTAATGTCCAGTATCTTTGACGCACTTGCATGTAAATATCGGTGTGGTTCCTCTACAGCCAAAAACGTTTCCTTGAATTGTTCAGATACTCCGTTTAAAGTATCACCATCTAATATGTCATAATACCATGAACCAAAGGCACACTTCGTATGATCTAGTTGTCCTGTAAAAGTTTCGCCCGTTATAAACATATTAGCTAGCGCATTTATCCAATTTAGATGATCTACTTCTTTTTCAACGAAGAAAATTATTTCTTCCATTTTCCCGATTGCTTCTGCTTGAGCAGTGCCTTGCTGTTTAATAAACATATTTACCGCTCCACCCATGATGATAATTAGGATGAATATCGCCACAAAAGCTCCGGATATCTTTACACCGATATTAACTCGCCTCATATTTAGACTCCCCCATTACTCTTAATCCTACTCGATTTAATTATCTTAAATATACATTTATTTATAAAATATATAGTAATATTTATAAAAAAGCTTAGCATACACCAAGTCCTTTACATATTTTCTAGCTCGCCGTCTGTAAGCTCACGACAATCTCCCGGTGCAAGCTGTGGATCAAGGGACAAACTTCCCATTGCAATCCTTTTCAGATATACAACTTCACTCTGTACTGCTTCAACCATCCGCTTAACTTGATGGAATTTACCCTCTTGAATAGTTAGTAGAAACCGCTGTTTAGTATACGGACTTATTGGCTGTTCCGGAATAACCTCTACATAATTAGCATTAACTTCAGTCGTTTTAGTTGTGGTCATTTCATTTGGCATAGCAGCTACTTTAGCTGGCATTGTTACATATCCATCCTCTAAGGTAACCCCTTGTTCAAGTCTTTGAAAAGCTGCTTCCGTTAAGCTCCGATTCACTTCTACGTAATACACTTTATCGACATGCTTTTTCGGCGATAATATACGATGAGCAAATTGCCCATCATTAGTAAGTATCAATAGTCCTTCCGTATCCTTATCTAATCTACCAACAGGGAATGGCTCAAACACCTGATATTCTTCAGGCAATATATCAATAACTGTTCGATGCTGATAATCCTCAGTTGCAGATATTATACCAGCAGGCTTATGCAGCATAACATATATATATTTGCGATACTTTAAAACTTGACCATCGACAGCTAGTTCATCTACCTCAGGGTCTAGTTTTTCGCTGCTATCCTTCACAGGTACTCCATTAACAGTTATCAGTCCAGCTCGACAGAGCTTCTTGACTTCCTTTCTCGTTCCAATTCCAAGTGATGCTACAATTTTATCAATTCGTTCTAATGCCAAAATCCATACCTCCAATTATATTAGCCTTTTTACCATCTAGGCAGTATATATTATCTGCACCTGCGTTAATAAACTCTTGTAAAATGTGATCATGACAGGTAAAAAAGAAAATCTGATGCTGCTTACTCCAATCTTTTAGTGTTTTAATTGCTATTTGCAGTCTTTTCGTATCAAAATTCACGAATATGTCATCCATAAATATTGGACAAATTATACTACGTTCTTTTAGCTGTTGCAAAAATCCAAGCCGAAAAGCAATAAACAATTGTTCCTTCGTCCCTTGACTTAACTGTTCTGGTAGCAACCAGCAATTAGCACTGTTTTCTATCTTTACTTGGTTTTCCCCAATCGGCAATACAATGCGCCGATATTTCCCTTCTGTTAAGGTTGCAAATAGTTCTGAGGCCGCTTTCAACACTTCCGGCTGATGCTCAATTTCAAATTGCTGCTTAGCTTTTTCCATCGCCCACTTAGCAATAGTTGATACTGACCATTCTTTAGCTGTTTGGTATAGCTGTTGTTCGAATTGACTACGGTCTAAATTCAACTCTGCTAATCTAGTATCTGTCGCTAAGCGTTCCTGTTGTTGACTTAGCTTCCCAATTAACTCTTGTAGTTGCTTTTGCTCTGCTCTATTTTTATCGGATGCGCTCTGTAGTTCCTGCATATGTTCACCAATATTAATAATATTAGTATACTGCAATTCTTCAATTAACTGCTCTAATTGATGCTCTGGCTTTGCTATTAGCTTAATCGCATGCTGTGCGTCAGCCATAAGCTGTTGTTGGTATGTGACTTTCTTATATAATTGCTCTAGCTGTATTACCGCATATTCGCCATTGCCATTACCATTATCGTATAGTTTAGTAGCATTCAAATGTTCTAGTATTGCTTCCGCTTGTCGCTGATAATTGTCAACCTTCTGCTTGATATCTACCAGCCTATTAGAAATTTCATGCTTCTGTCTTATATAATCTTTAATCCGCTCTATCTCAACAATAACGGACAGCATTTCATCAGGGCTAATATAATCAGGCATTTTATTATCTAATAACAGTGCTTGCCATTCTAAAATATATTGCTTTCTTTGTTGTCGAATATGTTCTAATTGATTTTGCTCTGATAGTCTACGGCTTTCAGCTATATTCTTAGCTTTATTTTGGTTAAACAAGCGCATGCCTGCATATCCCCATACAGCAATAATCAACCCAACCGATAATATTAACAAAACCTGCTCAGATAACCAGCTGGTGCTAGATATATTTCCGGATATTGACCACATACTCAGAAGTAAGATTGTCCAAATTATCGGCTGTACAAATACCTCCAATAAGCTCATTACATTACTTCTATTATTGATACTAGCCTTTTCGGTGTCATTTATTAGTCGCTGTTGATATAATTCATTTTGTTCAATTAATGACAATGTGTGTTGTTGCTTACGAATATGCTCCTTAATTGTTGCTCCCGTCCGGAATTGCATCAATCTGTTCTCATCTAAATTCAATCCGAGATTATTGATAGCAACCTCTACTTTATCCTCGGCTGTCTTCAATTGCTGCTGTAGTTCTTGAAGCTGGATTGTATTATGCTGATGTGCAGGTAACCTTTGCATTAATTGTTCTATTAAATGATCGTGCTGTTCCCATGCTTGCCAGCTTAAATGCTCAAAAATTCGGTTTTGGGTCTCTTTGGCAGCAGTATAAACTTCCCAATAATTCCACGCCCGCTCTAGCTTGCGGTAAAACATTTGTTGCTTGTTGATTTCATGCTCCTTAAGCTCTAGCTGCGAAACCTCCCCCATCAGCTCACTATGCTTTTGGGTAATATCACTATAGCTTATTTGCTCTGCAATCAACTCCTTATGCTGCTCGTTTAGCGCTTCTAGCTTTACTAATAGTTGGTTGATTATCGGTTTCGTTCCTTGCCTTTTGTACATTTGCTCACGTTTTGCATCTAATTGCCGAATACTATCTAAATAATTCACACCTGATGTCCCTAAGCTGACCCCATATATATATCCCGATAATTGACTCTGTTCTACAGAAAGTCGATCTATTTCACGATGTGTAAGCCAATAAATTGAACGAAATACCGTTCGATCGATTTGACCAATTGTCTGCGACCATTTGGCACTAGCATCTAAACCATCCTCGTCATTGATGAGTAGTTCACCAGTAACACGCTTATTAGTTCCGAGACGTTCTATCATATATAAACGCGCTTGTGCGTCCGTTAAATATATCCTGCCACCATGTTGTCCGCCGAGCAAAGGCGGATAATCTTGCGATTTTAATCCATAAAAAATACTATAAATAAAGTTCATAATAGTAGATTTGCCAGCTTCATTTGCGCCAAATATTACGTTCAGGTTAGGAGAAAATTCAGGACTTTCTATATTGTGAAAATGCCCGAAGCCAGATATGTAGAACTTGTTTATAAGCATTCGTTATCCTCCGCTCCTGTTAGAAATATATCAATTCCTAAGCGTTCTACCTCATCTAGAATCTTCTGTGTATCATCTGCTTGTATAAGCGCTTTCCATCCACCTTGACCTAGTAGCTCTTTCTTACTGCTTGTTACATTTCGAAAACGCTGGCCATTTAACAATGGCTTAAGCTGCTCTACTAGTTCCGCTTTAAGATCTTCGTCAAATCTAGCTCTATGTATTATTGATAGAAATTGCCCTAATAACGTATGCTGCTGCCGTAGCTTCTGAATGTCTATGATCGGTAATGTGTTATTTATAATTTCATACACATACGCATCAGTACCACTAAGCTCTTCTTTAATGTAATCTAATATACTCTGCTCCCTAAGTTCATAGTACAGCTGTGTTTGCCCTGTAAGCACCAATCTAACAATAGTTGGTCTAGCAATCGTTGAATGAAAAGCTTGTAGTTGCTGTTCTAGTTCAACAAGCAAATGTGAGATTGATCGGCTATTACCTTCATCATCTAAGCTTGTTAAATCAATATAAAGTTCTTCCCAACGAACTGCCTCCAAGGAATGAAATTCTATCTGAATGTCTTCATCATTCCAATTTACAAGATAACATCCGCACTCGCCCATCTCTCCCATGTGTCTTCCCTGCGTGTTGCCGGGGTATGCTATCACAGGCTTACTTGTGTTGATAATTTTCCGTTGATGTACATGACCTAATGCCCAATAGCCGAATTGGGAATTTATCAGCTCATCTAATGATGCTGGCGCATAAGCAGAATGATGCTCATTACCGCCAACTAACCCATGTAAGACTGCTATATTCTTTACTCTCCTATGTGAATTGTACTGTGAATTGCGTTGTAATTCTTCTAATCTCTCAGCTTCAATATACTTAATATACTCGGCTGCTAGATTTTCATATACATGCCTTTGCCAATAGCTTCTTCCGTATAGCTTAGCTACTTGTTCTCCATTTTTATAAACGGAATATGCTTGTACATTTTCCGCGGAAAAGATATGCACATATGCTCCAATATTACTATCTATCCTTTCTATGCTACTTAAAGCTAACACATTATTTTTGACAAAGTCATGGTTGCCATGCACTATATATGTATGAATCTGCTTATCTGCTAGCTTTTTTAGCTCTTTCATAAAACGCAGCTGAGTCTTTACACTGTAGCTTTCTTGATCAAATATATCACCTGCTAATATTACGAAATCTACCTTTTCCGCAATAGCAAGACTAATTAATTTCCCCAATGCACCCCATGTTGATTCTTTAAGTCTATCTATCCATAGACTACTAAATCCGCTAGTATTCTGAAACGGACTATCTAAATGTAAGTCAGCTGCATGAATAAATGTAATTCTACCCAATTGCGACACGCCCTTTCATACACCACTTCTCATTAACATATATCATTAATCTTAATAATAACACAAAGAAGAATCAGATAAACAAAACTTGGCATGCACCAAGTCTATAGACGCAGGTGAATGCCTTTATTGCCGTTATACTATCAACATTAAATTTATAAATTCGGATAGTGCAAAAAACTGGGATTGAGATCATCTACTCCATGACCTCAATCCCAGTTATATATTAATCGTTTATATTATTAATAATTCAGTTACACTACTATTATTTATACTGCTTGTGTTACTTCTCGTTCTAACCCTTGTAGTTTTGTGTATTTTTTGAAGCTAAGTGTGCCATATTTCTTATATTGATAGAATACCATCGCCGCTAATAAAACATATCCCGTTGCATCAAGAATTTCGTTCGGAGTGATTGTGCAGAAAGCGATAAACAATAACACAGCCTGTTGCCAGCGAGCAACTGCTCCGAAGCACCATCCTTGCACAGCAGAAGCCAATGCATAAACTCCAACTAAAGCAGATACTGATCTGATTACAATTGTAAATGCTTCACCTTGCATTAAAATTTCTGGTGCATAATAGAATAGAAACGGAACTATATATGCAGCTATTCCTAAACGGAAAGATGTTACGCTCGTCTTCATTGGGTCTGTTCCACTTATCCCTGATGCGGCAAAAGCTGCCAATGCAACTGGCGGAGTAATTGCCGATAAACAAGCATAGTAGAAAATGAAGAAGTGAGCCATCAATGGTTCTATACCCATACGAATAAGTCCTGGCGCAATAACAGATGCTGCTACTGCATAAGCTGCTGTTGTCGGCATCCCCATACCTAGCAATATAGCAATACCCATTGCCGCACATAATGCTAAGAAATGCGATTCACCAGCTAATCCTAGTAATAATGTACCGAACTTCATACCAACTCCAGTTAATGCTATTACTCCCATTACTATACCTGCTGCCGCACAAACAGCCATTAACTGAATACTGCCACGAACACCTAGATCTAGTGCATTCCATACTTCTTTAATTCCCATACGGTTATCCTTAGTCAACCAGCTTACTGCAAAACTACCTATAATTGCAATTACCCCAGCCATAATTACCGAGAAACCAGATGCCAACATTCCAAATAGCGCCAGCACCGGAAGAAACATATACATATGCATCATTACGTATTTTAAATCAGGTAATACCTGGCGAGGAAAGCCAGCAAGACCTGTTCTACAAGCTTCCTTATCTACCATCATATATACTGATAAGAAATATAAAATTGCCGGAATTACACCCGCTACCATGATACTCTGATACGGAATACCAGTCATCTCTGCCATGATAAATATACCTGCACCCATAATAGGAGGCATTATCTGTCCACCTGTAGATGCAGCAGCTTCTGTAGCAGCAGCAAATTGTGGATTATAACCTACCTTCTTCATAAGCGGGATAGTTAAGCTACCTGTGGCAACTACGTTACCAGCAGATGTTCCATTCATCGTTCCCATTAAAGCACTAGAAATTACAGCAACCTTAGCAGGTCCTCCACGAGCATTACCACTTATAGCAAATGCCCATTCAACGAAAAACTTACCAACGCCTGATACTTGTAAAAATGCACTGAAAATTACGAATAGAATTATATATTTAGAAGAAATATCG
>Ga0265293_10011183_pt1 | contig 12285 bp, 10 predicted proteins | sample Munlanlewell138R_FD_192505 | JGI IMG/M metagenome (GOLD analysis project Ga0265293, IMG submission 192505) | Leachate microbial communities from a municipal landfill in Southern Ontario, Canada - Leachate well 138R | ecosystem: Engineered > Solid waste > Landfill > Unclassified | place: Canada... | reverse complement strand
GCAGCGGGAGTACCAGCCCGACAAACGCTTTTATCCCGATGCCAACTCCACACTGCGCGTAGCCTACGGCAAGGTGAAACCCTATTATCCCCGCGACGGTGTCTTTTATGAATATCAGACAACCCTTCAGGGCATCATGGAAAAAGAAGACCCTGCCATTTACGATTACGTTGTGGAAGACAAGCTCAAGCAGCTTTATCACGACAAAGACTATGGCCGTTATGGTATGGAGGAGCAGATGCCCGTTTGCTTTATCGCTACCAACCACACCACCGGCGGCAACTCAGGCAGTGGGGCACTCAACGCCGACGGACAGATGGTGGGTCTCAACTTCGACCGCTGCTGGGAAGGCACTATGAGCGACCTGATGTACGACCCCGACCAGTGCCGCAACATCATGCTCGACATGCGTTATTTTCTTTTCATCGTCGATAAATTCGCCGGCGCCACGCACCTGCTGCACGAGATGGAAATAATAGAATAAAGTGGCTCTGATATAAAATTTTGTTGCCAGGCTGATCACTAACCCCGGCCTTCAGGCCGGGGGCAAAGACAAAATAATTTCGGCGGGCTTTAGCCCAAAAAAACCGACAATAAATAATGTCGGAGCCAATAGAGTTTAAATTATTTTCCGTAGTCCGAGCCTATAGGGGAACTTGGGAAAATTAATAATAATAAAACGTTTTCCGTAGCCCAGGCCTTCAGGCCTGGGAACATGAAAATTTAAATAAAAAAATATGCAAACACGAATCACTGATCTTTTTGGCATCCGCTACCCGATAGTTCAGGCAGGGATGATCTGGTGCTCGGGCTGGAAGCTGGCTTCGGCGGTAAGCAATGCCGGCGGCCTGGGATTGCTTGGCGCCGGCTCGATGCGTCCCGCCGTTTTTGCGGAGCATGTACAAAAGATGCAAAAAGCTACCGACAAGCCTTGGGGCGTCAATCTGCCGCTGCTTTATCCGCAGATGGACGAGATCATCGACATTGTGTTGCGCGAAAAGGTGAAGATTGTCTTTACTTCGGCAGGCAATCCTAAAACTTACACCGGAAGGTTTAAAGAGGCAGGGATTACGGTGGCTCATGTGATTGCAAATACAAAATTTGCCGCTAAGGCGGAACAGGCTGGCGTAGATGCGCTGGTGGCCGAAGGTTTTGAAGCCGGCGGCCACAACGGCATCGAGGAAACCACCACCATGACACTTATCCCGCTCATCCGTCGCCTGACGCAGCTTCCGCTGATAGCGGCCGGCGGCATCGGCACGGGCAGCCAGATGCTGGCGGCCATGGCGCTGGGTGCCGACGGCGTGCAGGTAGGAAGCCGCTTTGCCGCCAGTAGTGAATCGTCGGCGCATGAAGTTTTCAAACAAAAAATTGTAGAAGCCACCGACGGTGCTACCAGGCTTTCGCTAAAAAGTGTGGTGCCGGTGCGTCTTATCCGCAACAAATTTCAGCAAGCTACCGAAGCGCTCGAAGCGCGTGGTGCCACCCCCGACAAATTGCGTGAGCTGCTGGGCAGAGGTCGCGCCCGCCTCGGCATGTTCGAAGGCGATGCCGACGAGGGCGAGTTGGAAATAGGGCAGGTGTCGGCACTCATCGACAGCATCCTGCCCGCCGCCGAAATCCTACAGAAAATGCTCGAAGAATATGAGCAAACACGGAGTAAACTTTGTGCCCTGGGAAATCTGCAAACGTAAAGACACGCAATTGGGAGCCTCTGCTTAGCATTTCTCAGCTATATGCATAAATTTGAAAGCATTAAGCGGACGTTCTGCGTTTTGATAATGATGTAATTGAAACTACTTAAACTCCAGTAAAAAACAGAAAATGACAATAGAAGCACGAAAGATAGAATTTGTACAAGAATTTTTAAGAGTGCAAAATGAGGAAGTCATTGCCCGACTTGAAAAAATATTGAAAAAGGAACAAGGATATGCTTCGGAACAATTATTCGAGCCAATGACTAAGGAAGAGTTGGATATCCGAATCGATCAATCGGAATCTGATTTTCGAAATAATCGATTTATAACGAGTTCTGAGCTTCTCCCCAAATATGAACAGTAGTAATAAAAGTCATTTGGTCAGAATTTGCAGAAAATCAGCTTGATGGGGTTTTTGAACATTACCAAAAGCACGCAAATACAAAGGTAGCATCACAGCTTGTTAAAGGAATTATCAACGAGACGATGAAGTTGATCAATGCCCCCTTGATAGGGCAAGAAGAAGAGCTACCCAAAGAAAGAAAAAATAAGTATCGTTACTTGTTTTTTAAAAACTACAAAATCATTTATTCTCTTGATCAGTAAAATGAATTTATCCAAATCGCCGGCGTGATGCGGAGCTTTTGGCCAACTGGGGTACAATTTACACCCCCTTGCAATGTTGGCTGCCGATGGCAAGGTACGCAAGATACAGGCTGCTGATACCGAAGGATTTTACGCATTGTCCAGTGGAATTGAAAGCAAACTAACATAGTGTCTGTCTTTAAATAAAGGTCTATTTAGGAAATCCATAGCCCAGGCATTTATGCCTGGGTTTAAAATCTCGTTTGGTATTTTCCCATCTGGAATATGCAGTTGCATCAAACCAATTTGAAGTTTTGGTTTGATGGTTCACATCCAATTCCTGTAAAGTTTTGCAAATGATGCTTTTGACGCATAGTAAAATAAAGTGTACTTTTGCCGACCGAATATGTGTAAATGGATTTTGAGAATAAGTTGATTTCCCACCATGCTGTTGCGCTGAGCGCACCAGAAGAAATTTACCCACCGTCCGGAGAAACAACAAATAAACTAATAAGCATTTGATGACATTTGAAGAGTTGGGCATAGCGCCCGAAATTGAACAAGCCATCCGGGTGATGGGCTTTGAGAAGCCTTTGCCCATACAGGAAAAGATTATCCCCATACTGCTCCAACGCAACACCGACATCATCGGTCTGGCGCAGACCGGCACCGGAAAAACAGCAGCCTTTGGCATCCCCATCGTGCAGCAAACCGACGTGCGCGTCAACAAGCCGCAAGTAGTGATACTTAGCCCCACACGCGAGTTGTGTGTGCAGATTACCAAGGATCTGACCAATTATGCCGTGAACACGCACGGCCTGAAGATACTGGCCGTATATGGCGGCGCCGGCATTGTGCCACAGATGAACGCACTGAAACAGGGCGTACATGTGATTGTGGCCACACCCGGACGACTAATTGACCTGATAAACCGAAAAGTGGCCAACCTCTCCTCCGTTTATCGTGTGGTACTCGACGAAGCCGACGAGATGCTCAACATGGGCTTTGCCGACGACCTGAACACCATCCTGGAGCAGGTGCCGGAAGATAGAAATACGCTGCTGTTTTCGGCTACCATGCCCACAGAAATACGCAAGATAGCCTCACGCTATATGCGCAATCCCGAGGAGGTGCTGATTGGCAAACGCAACGCCAGCGCCGAAAACGTGAAGCATCTGTTATACACCGTGCATGCCCGCGACAAATATTTGGCGCTGAAACGCATCGCCGATTTCTATCCCAAAATTTATGGCATCGTATTTTGCCGCACCCGCCTCGAGACGCAGGAGATTGCCGACAAACTGATTCAGGACGGCTACAGCGCCGACTCGCTGCACGGCGATCTATCGCAGCCTATGCGCGACACGGTGATGCAGAAATTCAGAGTGCGCAACATACAGTTGCTCGTGGCTACCGACGTGGCCGCCCGCGGGCTCGACGTGAACGACCTGACGCACGTAATCCATTACAGCCTGCCCGACGACCATGAGATATATACCCACCGCAGCGGCCGTACCGGTCGCGTGGGGAAAGACGGCATTTCCATAGCCATCACACACCTTCGCGAGAAATATTCTGTAAAAAAAATTGAAGATCACCTGCATATCCGTTTCGAACGCATGAAGATACCCACAGGTAAAGAGATTTGCGAAAAGCAGCTTTTTAATCTGGTGGATAAAATGGAGCATGTGGAGATGGAAAACGACGCTATCGACGATTTCCTTCCGGTAATCTATAAAAAACTCGAATGGCTGAGCAAGGAGGAGGTGATCAAGCGGTTTGTGTCGGTGGAGTTCAACAGGTTTTTGAACTATTATCAGGATGCCGACGAGCTAACCGAGCCTGTGGAGCAGCGCGAGCGTGGCCGCGACCATGACAAAGTCCGCCAGCCGCGTGGCAAAGACCGCCATTCGCGCGACAGCGACGGAACCGCCGAAAAAGGTTACACACGTATTTTTATAAGTTTGGGTAAGATGGACGGGCTGGTTCCCGCCGGACTTATCGAGCACATCAACCACAATATGCCCACCGTGAAGGTTCCCGTGGGTCGCATCGACCTGTTGCAGAAGTTTTCGTTTTTTGAGGTAAAAAGCAGCTATGCCCGGCAGGTTGTGGAGCAACTAAAAGATACCCGCTACCGCGGCAGTCGCATCGACGTAAGTATTGCCCAGGGAAAAGGAGCTATGAAAGAGGGTGGCGAAAACAAGAAAAGTTTCGCGCCACGTTTCGACCGCCGCTCCGATAAACCGAAGAAACGCAGATATTAGTAAAATTCCACAAGACTTTTCTAATCTGAAAAGCTGAGTTTGAGTTTTCTTTTTAGGGTTGCATCCCCTGCCAGGTTGTTAGCCCGGACAAGAGATGCCTGCGCCCCGCGCCCTTCGCCTTGCGCCCTTCGCCCTGCGCCCCGCGATTATCCTATCGAAATTGCAGCTTTGACGGCTTGCTCCAGGATGTCGATGGCGGTGTTGGCAGCGCGTTGTGCGACAGCTTTGGTGATAACAGCCATTGCGTTAAGCTCGGCTTCCAGAATAAGTTTCTCGTCGTTGAGTCTGGATTTAAACTTCTCTTCTATGAGGTCGCCGGTGATGCGTAGCTCGGCAAGGAGCAGCAGGCGCTCTTTGCGGCGTTGCATAAACTGTTCGGTAACGTCTTTCACTTGATCCCAACTGTCGGCCACGGTGCCTTTTACACCGGCCAGCATATCGTTGATGACTTTGTTGATGTCGAGTTTCATAATGGTTCAATTTTAAAGTGTTATTCGGGTGGGTTGGTGGCTAATTCTTTTCCTTTTTCGGCTACCTGCATGGCATAAAAAAGATCGCTGAAAGTCTTGCGGTTGAGCTTTATCAGTCCATTGCTCAGGGTGTTGTCGCTGCGGTGCTCCTCTTTGTATTTCTGCCACAACTCCAGTGTTATCTCTGCGATGCGGGTGGAGTTTTGGTTGAGCGGTTTAATTTTGTTTTGGTTCAGCAGTGAGTTAAGCATCACTTCGATGTCGACATATTGCGAAGCAAAAAGGTTATAGGCGCGCCCATCGTTTTCGGGGCTGGTGGTTTCGAGCATCATCAGATAAAACCAGTCCACCTTTCGGGAGGTCTCTTCTATATCAGCCGAGAGGGCGGCATCGTATTCAGGGACAAAAGTTACGCGGCAGCCATACATCGCAAAGGTTGCTAATAGCAGTGTAATCAGCAGCAGCTTGCTGTTTCGTGTTTGGGTAATGAGATTTTTCATAATGGTTAGTATTTGAAATTTTATAATAAGAACGTGGTTTGATACTTTGAAAGGAACAAAGTTATTATTTTAAATTTTAAAGAAGCTGCATTATTTGTTCTTTTGCAGCAGATAACTCAAAGGGCGATGCACAAACTTGCAGATTATATTTTATCGGTAATATTTTACTTTTTCTTTGCGCTATTATTATTGTTTTTTCATCCGGTGCAGGTAGGCATGCACCTTTTACTGGGCGAGCGTGCAAGGCAACGGGTGGTGACAGCGCTCAACTTTCTTTTGTTGCAATCGATACGTTTATTGGGCAGCCGGCTCACTTTTCGTGGATTTGATAAAATCCCTCACGGCAGACCTGTTATCATTGTTTCCAACCATCAGAGCATGTTCGATATTCCGGTGGTGGTGTATGGTTTCCGGGGGTTCAACCCAAAGTTTATCAGCAAGATAGAGTTGGGACGCAATCTGCCCAGCATTTCCTATAACCTGCGTCAGGGCAAGTCGGCGCTGATCGACCGCAGCGACCGCGCCCAGGCCATTAAAGAAATTATCAGGGTAGGAAGGCTTATCGAAAGTACGGGCGAAGCCGTCTGCATATTTCCGGAAGGTACGCGCAGCAAAACCGGCACGATGAAATCGTTTATGCCTGCCGGCGTCAGCGCATTGCTGCGTGCTGCACCTTCGGCGCTCATTGTACCTTTTGTCATCGATGGCCACGACCGGCTGATGAAATATGGTGCCTTTCCGTTGCACACTTTTCAACGGATTACCTACACCATTCTCGACCCCATCGAGCCAACAGATTTCCCGGATATGGAAATTATAAAAATAGTAGAGGATCGGATTCGGGAGGTGCTGGAGAAATCCCCCGCCTGAGAACCGGAATTAATAACTTTACGCTGGGTCAGGGGGTTTTAGGTTTTTAATCTTTCCGTATTTTATTTAAATCGAATATATCTGTTCTTCTGTCTTCCAGGTTGCGCACGGTGCCGAAGCTGTGGAGTTCGCGCAGCAAGTGGATGTCAACCTCCGCTACCAATATCATTTCGGTGTTGGGTGTTGCCTGTGCTTTGATACCGTTGGGCGGGAAAGCGAAATCGCATGGTGTAAGCACCATCGACTGGGCATAGCGTGTGTCCATGTTGTGAACTTTGGGCAGGTTGCCCACGCTGCCGGCGATGGCTACATAGCATTCGTTTTCGATGGCACGGGCACGGGCGCAGTTGCGAACCCGTGAATAGCCGTCCTGGGTGTCGGTGAGGAAAGGCACAAAAAGTATCTCCATGCCTTCGAGTGCCAGCAGCCGGCTCAGTTCCGGAAATTCCACATCATAACAAATCAGGATACCGATTTTTCCGCAGTCGGTATCAAAAACCTTCAGCTGCTCTCCTTTTTCCCATCCCCATACGTTGCGCTCCCCGGGGGTGATGTGCAGTTTTTCGTATCGTTCGGTGGTGCCGTCGCGGCGGCAGAGGTAGCCGGTGTTGATGGGGCGTTCGTTGCGCATCTCAGGCATGCTTCCGGTGATGATGTTGATGTTGTAAGCGATGGCCAGCTCGCCAAAACGACGCAGGATATCCGGCGTGTGTGCCGCCAGCTCGCGCAGTGCTTCGGGCTGCGACAGGTGGTTGTTGTCGGCCATCAGCGGCGCGTTGAAAAGCTCCGGAAACAAAGCAAAGTCGCTACGGTAAGCCGACACCGCATCAATAAAATATTCGACCTGCGCCAACAGCTCGTCCAGATTTTTGTAATGCCGCATCTGCCATTGTACAAGTCCCAGCCGAACCACCTTTTTCTGAACGGCAGCCACCTTACGTTTTTTGATGTAATAGATGTTGTCCCATTCCAGCAGCACCGCGTATTCGTTGGATTCTTTGTCGCCCTCCAGATAATTCTTCAGCACTTTGGCTACATGAAAATCGTTGGAGAGCTGGAAGTTGAGCACCGGATCGTAAATCTCCTTTTGCTTCACTTTGTTGATGTACTCTTTGGGCGTAAGGGTGTCGGCATATTTGTGGTATTCGGGGATGCGCCCTCCAAAGGCTACCCCACGCAGGTTGAGCCGCTCAGCCAGGTCTTTGCGGTAGTCGTAGAGGCGGCGTCCCAGACGCAATCCTCTGAACTCTGGTTTTATAAAAATATCTATACCATACAGCACGTCGCCATCGGGCCTGTGGGTGTCGAAGGTGTAGTTGCCGGTGATTTCACGATAGGTATGATGTTCATCAAAACTTTCATAATCGACGATGATGGAGAGCGCCCCGCCGGCAATTTGCTGATTCACCTTTATCACCACCTGCCCTTCGGGAAACCGCTCGATGAGACGCTGCAAAAACTCACGTCCCCAGAAAGCCTCGGGCATGTGGGTATAGGAAGCCAGGGTAGCTTCTTTGAGTTGTTGGTAGTCGTCGAGCGTGAGAAACGATAACTCTATGTTTTCGATGGGTTCCATAATATTTTTTTAATAAAAATTAAAACAAAAGCCAAACAAACGCCCGCCACAGCAAGCTAACTTTTAGGTTTTCCGGGCAAGACCGGCGAAATGGTAAGGCCGACGTTGAAATAATGAGTAGGTCTGACAGGGTTTTGCAGCGCGTGTGTTTTGTGTTTTGCAGGTGAATAAACAGCAGAAAGTGTATTGCCGGCGTGATAAAGATTTTTGTGAAGATGCGGCGGAAGCCCGTCGAGGATGCCGGCAAAAACATCAAAACGCGGGGTTTCGGGATTGCGTGCATAGTCGTGCCACACCACAACGCTGCGCTCGTGTACCAGATGGGCAAAGACTTTCTGTGTGTCGTTTTTCACCATCTCATGGTGATGGTCGCCATCGATGAAAATCAAATCATATTTTTTATTGAGACCCGCAAAATCGAAGTCAGAAGTGTCGCCGCGCAAGTGCGTAACGTTGGGCAGTTGGTTGGAGAAAAAGCCAATGAGGCTGATATATTCTTCACTCATCCCAGCCGCCTGCATCTGCTCATCCGAAAGGTTGAGTGTGGTGCAATGCGCGGCATGAGCAGCCACGTTAGCCACGCTTTCGCCGCGCCAGGTGCCTATCTCGAAATATTTACAACCCTTAATATTAGCAGCAAGATTCATCAACAGGAAATGATCGCTAGGCAGAGAGCCACCGTCGAGGAAAGCAAAAACCGGAATTTCACCTGCCGAAGTGCCCGTCAGATCGGCAAGGCTCACTACCGGCAAACCATCGGCAAGCTGGTAGCGTTTTTCGACATAGCGCCGCCAGTTGTCATCGGTATCGATGACGTGATTGAGTAACGAAGGCTGGCGTACCAGCAAACGGATGGCCTTGAATAATTTCGCGGCTTTCGACATAATTCTTTCAGCTTAGTTTCTGGCCGCAAAAGTATTTCATTTTTCAGCAAAAGCCGGTTTATCGTTTTTGTGCTGAAGCAAGCAGCAAGATGCCGGCAATCAGCAGCACGATGCTTACCGTGATGGGTAGCCAACTCACGGAGCTAAAAACGATTTCGTTGCCGAAGATATTCAGGCTCTGCGTTCTGTTCATTGCCTGGATGCCAAACGCAAAAGTGCCGATGAGACCCAGGACTACGATAACGATTCCTAATATTTTCATAATGTTTGTTGTTTTTGATTTCCTCACCAAAGATATTCTAATCCTACTTATCAACAATAAAATAGCGAAGTGGTTAAGTAAGGCTCGTTTTTTTTTTAGAAATCGTAGTAAAAATCGTATGGAATGATGTGTGGTTTTGTGGCCTCAAACGATCGAAATTCGCCGCGTGGGCGTGAGTTGGCTTGGGCGCTAAATGCATTTCCGTCAGCAGGGTTGGGATACCAGCTAAGTTTTATCATAAGGGTCTGGAATACCAGGTTTTCATTTTTAATCAGAATACCCGTCCCGATGCCCGAGTAAAGTTTGTTGTTGAAAATGGAGCGGTACGCGGGACCCGCCAGACTGGCCTCCCAGAAAAGCGTCATGGCAAACTGAAATCCATAAATCTTCCAGGGCGTGTAAGTGACGACACTCGTATTAAAGTTAAGTTGCTGGTTGCCGTCAAATTTATACAATTCCAACCCGCGCATTTGATTCAGATTCTGCACGTACATCTTTTCGTTGTGGTAGCGGTTGATGCCAACCGAATAATACGTGCTGAACAGAAAACGCGTATTATATCTTTCGGTTAAATTGAAAAGGTTGGTGAAATAATGCGTACTGAAGTTGAAAAGGCCTTGTTTTAGCTGGTGATCATCAATAAACGATCCGGCCTCGGCCAGCGCATAGAGATAACCAAACCTGTGAAAGTATTTACCAGCCGAAACAGAGATGCCGCCATATGGACGGTTAAAAAACTCCGCCAGCTCATAACCCGCCGTAAGCGTAAGGTTAAAACCATAGGGAATATCCTCGGTGATGCCAAAGCCATAGATGTATTTGCTCTGGTAATAATCGTTGCGAACAAATGATATCGAACCCAAAAAATCGGTCCGGTGCTGGTAGCGAATATTGGTATCCACGCGGGTAACCGGTCGGTCATAATAATGAAGGTAATTGTAGCGGCCTGCCAGCACCAGATAGTCGGAGGCTTGGTCGGGGTTAGGATGCGATGCATACGAGTAGCCGGCTACGCCTTCGAGCTGCAGATAATGGATTTGGTACTTTTTGCCGGAATCGCTGGTAGCTGTCGGCGGATAATTATAAACACTGTCGATCTCATAAATTTTGTTTTCGGCTTTGGCCAGGCCACCCCAGCTCGATTGAATCGGCAGATATTTGCGCGTGGCCTGCAGGCGGTGCAGCCTTGTAACGTCTTCGCGTTCTATCACAGCCTGCGCTGCAATAAACGACCCTCCGATATTGGGAACTTCGTAATCGAACTTGCTGTACCTGATGTGTGGAAATTTGACGGGCATGCCTGTGATTGTGTTGCTGAAATAATGCCCCCATCCCATAAAGTTAACAGTGTATAATTCCAGATTGTATTTGTCGATCCCCGCCGACTGAAACTTCGCGCCGAAGGGATAAATATCTTTTACAATCACCACCACATCCACCGAATCGGTGCCGGCAATCGTATCGAGCATGCGTATGCGTGCATCGTTGAGCGAACGCAACTCGCGCAGCAGCCGCTCACTGTTGGTCATCAGGTAAGGCTCTATCCGCTCGTCTTCGTGGAAGAGCAGATTCTGACGGATCACGTACTCTTTGGTAGGCGGATAGGTGTTGTTGAGCCAACGGAAAAACCGCGAATCGGTGTCGAAAGCAGTGTCGATCACCGTGGGGCCGATAGCATCCAGCACTTTGTAGTGAATCTTTCGGATCACTTTCCCTTCGTAAGGCTCAAAACGTTTTTCGGGTTTCTCGATGTTGGTGCTGTCGTTGTCAGAGTTTTTTTTAGGATTAGAAAAAGTAGCCGCATACAATTCCCGCATCAGACGGTTGCCCTGAGTTTTCCTTTTCAGGATCTGACGAAGCTGGTAAGTTTTTAATTCGTCGTTTTGTTTTATTACCGAATCATGAAAAATCATGGTGGTATCACTCGAAAAAAAGTAAGTGCTGTCGTAAATTTTTAATTCGGTTCCTTTTTCTATAAAAACAGTATCCGTAACATCTGCTTTTACATCAGGCTGTTGGGCGTGCAGCGTGGGCGTTATTAACAAAAACAACATCAGCAGAAGCAGCGTAGTAGTTGGCTTTAAGTGGGCTGAAAAGGTCATGTTGTTTATTAAAAAAATACTTTGCGTAAAAGTAGAAAAATCTACTGCATTGGCGCAGCGGGCAAAGATAAAAGATGTTTTACATTATCTTCGCCCTCTGTTTTTTACAACTGACGCCGGATGAAAAAGATATTGCTATTATTATTTTTTAAAATATTCTTCGTTACAGCTTTCGCTGATACGCTCACGGTGATGCATTACAACCTGCTCAACTACGGCAACTTTACCAATTACTGTACTTTCTACAACAATCCGCCCGAAGCCAAAACCGCCCATCTCAAAACCATCATCGATTATTACCTGCCCGACGTTCTTACGGTCAATGAAATGGGAACGGACGTTTTTTATCAAAATAAGATTTTAAATGAAGCGCTCAATGTTTCGGGACGCACCGGCTATGCACGCGTCGAAGCTACCAATCTCGCGGGCAGCGACATCATCAACATGCTTTATTATCGTGCCGATAAGCTGGCGTTGCAGCGACAGGAGGTGATTCCCACCATCCCTCGCGATATCAATGCTTACCGGCTTTTTCACCGACCTGTGGCACCTGCCGGCGATACGCTGTTTCTTTGGATTTTCACGGCACATCTTAAGGCGGGAACCTCTGGCGCCGACAAGCTACAACGTGGCGAAATGGCGCAGGCTGTGGCCGATTTTATTAATGAAAATAATATCACAGAACCATGTTTGCTCACCGGCGACCTGAATCTGCAAAACTTTATGGAGCCAGCTTGGCAGCTGCTGGCAGCATCAACTAATGCGTCGGCACCTTTCACCGATCCTGTGGGCATGGAAGGCTATTGGCACAACAACGCGGATTTTGCTTCGGTGCATACGCAATCCACGCACATCAACAGCAACGGATGTGCGTCAGGCGGCGGCATCGACGACCGGTTCGATTTTATTTTGGTCAGCCCCTGTATGCTCCAAGCCGACGCTCCGGTTGCGTGCATCAACCACAGTTATACTGTCGCAGGCCAGGACGGGCAGCGACTGAATGGCTCCGTGCTCGACCCGCCTAATTTCTCGGCGCCGCAAGCTGTGCTTCAGGCCATTTATCAGATTTCCG
>Ga0265293_10011182_pt1 | contig 12285 bp, 16 predicted proteins | sample Munlanlewell138R_FD_192505 | JGI IMG/M metagenome (GOLD analysis project Ga0265293, IMG submission 192505) | Leachate microbial communities from a municipal landfill in Southern Ontario, Canada - Leachate well 138R | ecosystem: Engineered > Solid waste > Landfill > Unclassified | place: Canada... | reverse complement strand
CAAGCGGCAACTCCTGCGCCATCTGCTCAGCGGCGGCGGGGGGCAGTTCGTCCGCCACGCTCGGCTTCGGCGGGTTGTGCGTGCTGCGCTGGGCGCGCGTCGTGGGCTGCGCCTCGCTGGCCGGGCGCGTGACTTCGCCGGTGTCGTCGTCGATGGTGCGGTTGTCGTATTCCGCTGCCAGTTCCGCGTCGTAGGCTGTGCCGTCGCCGTACAGTTCGCGGGCAACGCCCCACTGTCCTGCGGCGCGCTTCAGCGCCTCCGAATACGCGCCCTTGAGTGGTTCGATCTGCGTCTCAATGCCCACGTCCGCCTTGCCGATCCACTCACCGCCCACGCGGATGTACAGCGTACACTCGACGCCGGGCCACTTCCCGACGGTGACCGGCTTGTATTCCGCGCGCCAGTTGTGCTGCCCAAGCGCCGAATCGAGGCGGTTCATCACCGTTCGCGCGGTGACATAAACCAGGGTGTAGGGCTTGGAGCCTTCGATGCGCTTGCGCTTCACGTCCCGCGCCGGAATGGGCGCGGCTAGTTGGTTCAAGATCACCTTAATCTCGTCATCTGTCATGGCCACGAGGTTTTCTCCTACGCCGCGCGCCCGAAGACGCGCCCCACCGTGAGTATGTACTTGCCGCGCCCGGACAGCCGCGCCAGCGTGTAGGCTTCCAGCGCCAGCGCCAGCGGGCGCAGCGCCGCTTCCGTCTCCCGCCACGCCGCGCTCTGCGCTGCGATGCGGCCCGGCTCGACCTCGCGCATGGCTGCGCTCTGCGCCCGCGCCCGGTCCCAAGCGACGGCCTCTGCGAGGCGCGCGGCCACAAACGCCTCACGCGATCCGCGCCGCCGCGCCTCTTGCGTCGCGCGCTCCGCTTCGAACGCGGCGCGCCACGCGTCTCCGTAGGCGTCATAGGCTGCCGCGTGTTGCGCGATGTACGCCTCCGACGCCAGGTCGCCACGCCGGGCGCACTCGTCGCGCAGCGCGAACTCCGCATCCAGCCGGGCGTCGCGCGCCGTGTCCGGGCGCGGCTCCACGTCCCACATGCCGCTCAGCGTCGCCGCGTCGTCTTGCGCGCGGGCGTTGTCGCGGATGTGCTGTGCGGTGTAGTAGGCTTGCTCGTCTCGGATCACGGCGCGCCGCCTTCCAACAGCGCGATCAGGTCTTGGCGCTGCTGGTCGCTCTCGGCGGCGGCCCTGGCGGCGGCCTCGGCGGCGGCAAGCTCCGCGTTTGTCGCCTCGCCACGCAGCCACGCGCGCTTGGTCGCAATGGCCGCCACGCTGCGCGGATCGGGGTTGTCTATCAGTGCCAGCGCGCGCTCAGCGCACCGGCACGCAAACTCGTGTAGCGTAGGCGCGGGTATCCAGTCCTCGCGTAGCACCAGCCAGCGCGCGTCTTGCGTGCTCACACGCTCATCGCGCAGCACGTCGAGCGCTGTGCCCCGCCAGTCAGGCGCGCACAGCCCCCGCTCGGCGGGGTCGTAGCATGGTCCCGCCGCCATGATGTCCGCGTAGCTGCGCTGTGGCAGCGCGACTGCGGGGGTACTCTTCTCGTTCATCGTTTTGCATCCCTTCTGCGCCCGCGTTACACTCGCGCCGGGCGCGTCGTGGGCGGAGCGTTCCGAGCGCCCCGCCCTCCTGTGCGTTGCCCCTACCGGCGCGCCCAACCCGACGCCACCGCTTCCGCCGCATCGCGCAGCGCGTACCAGTTCGCGACCTCGCGCCCGAACTGTTCCCACGCGATCTCGCACGCAAAGCAGTAGCCGCTGTCCGGGTTCGCGGTGCATGTGCAGTTTGGCGTGCGGCACTTCTGCGCGCCCTTCGTGCCGTTTCCGTTATGGTTCTGTGACTTATTCATAATTGCCTCCAAAACCTCTCAGTCTCTAAACGGTAGGTTTGTGCGCTACGCCGCAGGCTTGTCTTCCGGCGGTTTGCGTGTCGGCGGCGTGAGGTTCACGGCGCGCGCCTGCTGCGCCTTGCGGTCGCCCAGCGTCGCGGGTTCGGCGAAGATCACCGCCGTCTCTAACTCCGCGATCCGCGCCAACGCCGCGTCCAGCTTCTGCGCCAGCGTCGCGCTCTCCGTGCGCAGCGCAGCGATCTCGCGCTCGCGTGCCAGCGCCCGGCTCTCCAACGCGGCCAGGTGCGCCATCGCGTCCTTCTGCCGCGCCACGATCAGGCGCAGCCACTCGTTCTCATCTGCCAGCGTCTCGTCTGCCGACAACCGCCACTCATACGCCAGCGCGTAATCTTCCACGATGGCCGCGCGTTCCTCGAGTAACGCCGCCGCGCGTCCCTCTCGCGCCGAAGCCAAAAACTCCGCACGCTCGTCTACCTGCCCGGTGTCGGGCACTTCCACGTCTTGCATCGCATCCTCCAACTCTGCCAGCCGCATCCGGCCAGCGTCCGTCAACTGCCAGGTGCCCGCGTACCACACGCTCTCGCGCCACGCCGCCACCCACCCCGCCGCACGCGCATCTCGCAGCGCCGCCGTGTAAGCGTAGCCGCGCAGCCCGGCCAGCGCCCGCAGCGCGTGGTCGTCGTGCGCGCCGTCTGCCAGCGCCCGCACCAGCGCGTCGATCTGCGCTGGCTCGGCAGGCTGTGGCGCAAAGCGGTGGCGCGTGGCGCTGGTCGTGTCGGTGGTCGTGTCGGTCATCAGTCCTCCGCCTCCACCAGCACGACCACGCCGCGCTCATCCCACCGCAGCGCGTCTTCGCGCAGGTACGTCGCCAGCGATACTTCCATTACCGTCACGCGCCGGTTCTCCAGGTACACCAGCACGTTTCCGTCTTCCACCACGCGCGCCCCGAAGCCGTGATCGCGCGCCCACTGCACCAGCGACGCCGCCACTTCTTCGGGCGTCGGATCGGGGGCGTTTAGTAGCTCGGTTGTCGTGCGTTCGCTTGCGGTCATCGTGCGCTCCTTGCCGCGTGCGCGGCGTGCGGGGCGTCGCCCCCTGCTCCGTGTGCCGCTTGCGCGGCGCGTTCGTTTACGTTCATGTATACTATAGCATAGGTGCGCGGCGCATGTCAATACGTTCGTGTGAATTCATGCAGCTTTGTCCTTCGGTGCAAGCCCGGGTAGCGCGACTGTGCGCTGGCTCGTTTGGTGATCTTCCATCGCGCGGAATACCTGTTCAAGCGTCGCGAGCTGATGAAGCGCACTATGCGCCCAATACACCATTCCGGTTTTGCCCCAATTCGGAGAGCGGTGATTTTCGTTTTTTGCTAAATAGCGAATATCGCCGCCAAACAGCCCGGTAGGACACCCCGCCGGAGAGTCCTTCGCGCGCCCCTCATAGTGAAGGAACAGCAACCACACCGGCCAGGGCGAAATGTCGGCTACTTTCTGATACTGCGTGTAGTGGTGGAGATCAATGCCCGTTACCCAGCGCTGCGTAATCCGGTGCCAACTAAACGCGCTTTTCGTTTTCGCCTCCACCCAGCGGATTTTTGCTAAACGTTCCCCTTCTCGGCGGAACGCCAAAAGGTCAGGCGCGATAAGCGTTTCGCCTTGAGCGGGAAACAACACCGGACCTTTTCCCTCTTGTATCTCCTTTTCATAGACTGGCAGCACGTGATACCGGCACGACATCTTGAGCCATGTGGCAATGTATGCCTCACCGATTTTCCCGAACGCCAGTTGCGTATTGAAACTATGCGACATGAGACAACTCCACGGCCTCGGCTGTTGGCTTATACTGAACCGCGATCACGCCGTGCTTGCTGAACGCGGCGGCAAAGCGGTCGACGTTCGGCCCCATATACACAAAGGCGTTGCTGTGTGTGGGTTGTCCGGCTTCAACGTCACGGCTGTAAAAGCGAATGCGGTGATCGACAAAGCAGATTGGAAACTCCCACAGCGGCGCAAACCAGCGATTGCCCGGCACGGCGTTTACTAGCAGGATCGCTTCGGTGACAATTCCGGCCTTGTACTGTTCAATGAGGCGGCGGCTCCACCGGGCCTGATTGCTGTCGTTGCCCGCGTCATCGCGCCCGTAGGGGGGATTCATGAACACCTTGCCGGGCCACTCCTGCGCGAATCCGTCATTGTCGATGGTGTAAAACGTCTTCGCCTGAATGATTCGATTGGCATACTCATTGCTGGCGGGATCGACATCCACCTGCCCCAGCACTTCGTGCACGCTTTTGATATATCGCGCGGGCGTGTACCACTCGTTATTGTCACTCTGATTGATTAGTTGATGGTCGGCTTGTGCGATGTCGCGCCCGATTTGTATATGGATACCCGTTTTTTGACGAAGCGCAGCGCGCACCTTTTCCACGCCCTCAGTGATATGCACCGCTTCTTCTTCGTCACCGGGCTGAATCCAGCCGGTTGCCAATATCTCGCTGAACGTGTCGCTGCTACCGGGCTTGCCGTCCGACTTGATTACGCGCTTCAAGTCTTCGACTAGCTCCGGTTCGTCAATGCCAAAGCTGCGCACCGCCTGAATAACTGGTGCGGGCGCATCAGCAAGTGCGGCAGCCAGGCGCGCGGTGCGACGTTCGGAAGCTGCAGCCAGGGCGTCTTTTGCGCTGGCGTCTGGATCGGACGCCTTCTCGCGCTGGCCGATGTTCGCGGTATTCATGGTGGAGATGTTGCCGTGCTTATCGGTGTAGGTTCTCTCACTATCAAATTTTGATAGTGACGAATCCTTACGACAGTTCGCCACTGTTTGCGCTGACACCCGACACCGCCGGGCAATCTCGCTGTTACTCCACTTCGCCCATTCCTCGTCATTCAGCAGCGTTAGAACGGCCCGCCGCTTATCCGCGTTCGTGCGTCGAACGCCGTGATCGGCGTTGACGCCCACGCTGTGAAGCACCGCGTCGCGCCGCGTGCCCTGTCGCACATCTGCGCAGATCGTGTCGCGCCCTGCCCTAAATGCCGCCTTTACCCGGTGAAAGCCATCTGCCAGCCAGTACGCCGCCCCATCGAAGAACAGCACAACCGGCGGGAACGTTGCCCCGCCGCGCATGTCTTCGGCGTATTCCGCGATCACGTCTTCGCGCAATTCCGCGCGCGGCTGGGTGCCCCCGTCGAGCCGGATGTTAGTTAAGTCGATCTCGCTGTGATCGGTTTCCATTTTTCTCCCTGCCATCTAGCACCGAGTATTCATGTCCGTGTGTAATTATAGATCGCGAGGCGGCGTCTGTCAACACGCGCATAACCAAAAGCCCTTGACAGAATGTGCCAAAGGCTATATGCTTGTGTGGAGTACTCAAACCGGAAAGGTGTACGCCCATGTATCGAACGCGACTGACAGAGTGGAAAGACGAGCTTGAGGCGGAGTTGCGGCGCAGCGTGACGTGGGAACAAATCTCCCAGGAAACGGGGCTGTCGTATAACACGCTTCAAAAGCACAAGGATCACGTCTATGTCCGGCCTGACTTCGACGTAGCGCGACGCATTACCGACTGGTTCAACGCCAAGTCGCGCCTGCGCATGAAGTCGCCGCTGGACTACTTCGTGATCGTAGAAGGTAGTGAGGACACCGAGCCGGGGCAGCCAGCGGCGGTGAGCGTGCGCTAACCACGCCCACCGCCCGGCGCGTGGCGGCAGAGCGCCAGCGCCACCGCACAGTATAGCGCGCGCACGCGCGCGATCAACCGAACGCCACGAGTCACACCAGCCCTGCACAGCGGTGACTCCGAAGTAATTAACGACACCCTCAGTATACCACAACTGCGGGGGGTTTGGGGGGCGCTATGTGTAGCGGAAGTGTAAAAGTTTGGGCACGGTTTACAGACGCCGCGCTAGAACGGGTGTATAATTCAGAGGTAACGAGTAGCACCGCCGCGCGTAATGTAAGCGCCGGGCGCATAGTGTGAAGTTTTTGTGAATACGCAGACTTTAATTACTTTTTGACAACTCTATATAACTTTTGGGTGTATGGTTGTAAGGTGGACGCGCGCCTACTGTGCGCGCTGGTAAGCGGTTTGTGCAGCACCTTTGTGCTATTCTGAGGGGAAGGAGCGGTATGTGGTACGCATCGAGGTAACACACGACATGGCGGCGCTGGCTATCGCGGTGATCGCCGCGTGGCTTTTGCTGCGCCCGCCGGATTCGCGGCTCGCTGCCGAACGCCCTGCTCCCCGGCGTGCAGACCGGGACCACAAGCGGGACGAAGGCAGCGAGGGGGTACACGAACTACACGTCGTCACGTCGCGCGCCGCGAACGCGTAGCCCATATCGATCTTATCATGAATATTGTTCAGCATGGTACAATAGGCTTTACGCGCGGGCGTGGTAGGCGTCGATCCGGGCTAATGCCGCACGCGGTCGCCCGGAGACTGCGGTTCGAGTCCGCACACGTCCACCATACCACACGGGGGTGCGGTGACGACCTGAGCAGTAAGCCCGCACGCACGATAGGCCCGGTGCTCCCCGGCTGGCCCCGTCCGGGTATATCAAATATGGGAACGGGGCACATGACGCGGCGGCGTGGTGGGAACACGCTGATCACTGTCAAGGTAGCTAGTGGTCTTGGGGAACCCCGCGCAAGCGGACCACGGAGAGGCGGAAGGGAGCCGCACGAACGGGTAAGCGGCAAAGGTTGGCGGGTGTTGCGCCCCGCCCTCGCCCTAAGCAGTGGTTGGCCCTCGGAGATGCTACCAACCCGGTTCGAATCCGGGCCGCGTCTTTCACCGAACCGCGTAGGGGTCGCGAGCCGATGTGATTCGGTGCAGAGCAACCGATCGGATATCACCTCCGAGGCCGAAATCCTAGGCAATCGGTACAGAGGTGCCGCGAAGGTCTGCATGGCGGTTCGAGTCCGCCACGGTGATCTGTTAGGTAACACGCGCGATCCGGCGCAACTGAAACGCGCACGTCCTGGCAGGGGTGCGTGCGCGTCCTATCCAGCAGGACCCGTACAGCACGACGCCCCAGGGACGGGGCGACGGGCGCGGCGGGGTATGTATACGCACACTAGGAGGTAGCTAATGTGCGCATCTGCAAATGATTCTAACACCCCGTATGACTCGCGTCAAGCACGAAGCGAGTTCCTGAACTATCTGTTTACCTCTTTGCCGGACGGGTTGTACTACGAATTCACGTTCATCGCCCCACCCGGTGTTGAGGTGGACGGACCGCGCATCTTCTCCGAGAGTTACCGGCTGGGCCACGAGCGACCCGACTGGCAGCGCATCGAACGCCTGAACGCGGACGGCTACGGCATCTATTACGGCATCACCCCGAAGCGCAACCGCCCCGGACGCGGCCAGCGCAGCGACGAACGCAACACGGCGCTGGTGCAAGCGTTGTGGGTGGACGTGGACTTAGACGACGGCATCTACGCGACCAAAGCGGACGCCTATGAAGGAATCGCCCGCGCGGTGCACGTGCCAGCGGGCGCGTACATCGACAGCGGCGGCGGCATTCACGCGCTGTGGGTGATCGAGCCGGTGCCGGTAACGCCTGCGACGCTGCCGATCATCAAGGCCACGCTGCGCGGGCTGGCGAAAGCGGTCCACGGGGACACGTCAGTAGCGGAACTGGCGCGCGTCTTCCGGTTACCCGGCACCATCAACACGAAGCCGAGCCGCAACGGGGCGCGGTGCGAGGTCATCGACATTCTGCCGCACACCACGCGCCTTGAAGATTACGCGATGTACCGCGACGTGGAAGCCAAGCCTCCTGCCCTCGACCGCACGTTTGCGCAGCACAAACCCGCCGATCTGCCGCAATACGTCGCGTGGTATCTCGACAATCCGCACGCACCGGGCAACCGGAATAACGCCCTGAACTGGACAGCCTACAAGATGCACAGCGACGGATACGAGCAGGCGGAAGCCGAGAGCCTGTTACTGCCCCGCGCCCTTGCGGATGGCTTGGGCGAAGACGAAGCGCGGCGCACCGTCGCTAGCGCCTTCCGCGCCAAACCGGGCGCGCCCTCGCGGTTGTCGGACGCCATGAAGCGGCGGATGCGTGCCGGGGATGTCTTCCGGCGTCTGCGGGGGGCGTGAGATGGCAAAGAATGTAATCAGCGACCTGTTCACTTCACGATGGGGTGACGCGGAGCTTGACGATAAGCAATATGCGTTTGTTCCAGGATGGATCATGCGCCACTACCACCGCTTTGAATACGCGGGTGAGGACACGAATCAGCGTGGTAAGAAAGTCGGGCTAACCCCTGACGAGTTCCAGGTAATGGTCCACATCATGTCGTTCAAATATGATGCTCCCGAAGCTGAGGCAAGACCAAGCCTGATGACAATCGCGGAGCAAATGGGTAAGCATGTGTCGAGCGTGCGCCGAACAGTGAAGCGCCTGAAAGAAAAAGGCGCGCTGAAAGTGCAACAAAAAGAGGGCAAACCAAGTGTCTACGACTTCGGTGAACTTGCCCGTCAGTGTCGGCAATACGAGAAGAACACGCACGCTACCCCTAGCGTAGACGCTAGTACTAGCACAGACGCTAAGGGTACCCCTAGCGTAGACGCTAGCACACCCCTAGCGTACACGCTAGGCGAAGATATAAAGAAAGAATCAGAAGATAAGAACAAGTCGGGAAAACGCAAGCGCAGCGCCAAACAGCAAGAGCAGGACGCCATGATCGAGGCACTTGTGGATGCGCTGGGTTTAATTCGAGAGACGATCACTAATTCCATGTGGTCTGAGCTTCGTGGCGCGGCTAAAGAATTGCTGGAAGGAAAAGCTAAACCCGAAGATATGACGGGGCTTCATGCGTGGTGTACTCGTCAACGGTGGTCTGGTAATTGGGGCGCGTTCGCTATGGCGAAAAACTGGCCTCACTACTGCCGCGATGAAAACACCCGCAAGCGCAGCGAACCTACAACGAAATCGCCCGCCGCGTTAAGTGCTGAGCGCGCGCTCTACGGCGAAGAAGAGGTGGCGTGATGGCAAACACCTACATTGACAAGTGGCGCGCGGCGGCTGACGACGTGATCGCGCACATGCTGGTATCACCGGAAGCCTGGGAGGAAGCAATCAACCTGGGCGTTTATGACCTCGACCTGCCGGGTGGCCCGTGGCAGGAAGCGTTTAACGCGATTGTCGAGTTGCGCGCGGAACGATTGCGCGCCCCAGGCCCGGTGGTATTGGGCGACGTGGAAGTGGCGGCGCGGTGCAGCCCGGCGGTCAGCGTTGAATGGGTGGCTGACCGGATCGCGCTGGCGGACGAACTGCGCGCCGCGACCTTCGCCAGCGCGTGCAAACTGGTTCAGGTGTACGGGCGCGGCCACCGGCAACTCAACACGCTACAGCGCGGCGTGGGTAACTTGCGGGATGCGCTGGATAATGCGGGTGACGTGGACGGCATCGCGGAGCGCGTGGTCGAAGGCTTGCGCGCTGAACACCCTTCCGATCCGCTGCCCGTGGACATCGCGGATATTTCGGTAGCCGAGGAAGACCGCTTCCACCGACCGCCAGAGGAAGGCTTGCGAACGGGCGTGTGGCTGCTCGACAACTGGCTCCGGGGCATCACGCCGGGCGAGATGGTGGCCTTCGTCGCGCCGTACAAGTCGCGTAAAACGTCGGTGCTGGCGTGCGTGCTGCTGAACGTTGCGCGCGCCGGTCGCTCGGCTACGCTGTTCAGCTATGACGAGTCGCGCGCCCGCTTCTACTACCGCATGATGGCGGTTGTGATGGCGGAGTACATGTGGCACAACCACCACTGGGATTTACGCGCGACCGACGGCACGCCGCTTAACGTGGTGGACGGCAAAATGATCCGCAACGCGGGTGACCGCTGGCTGAAGTGGGCGGAACCGCTGCGACTGGCGCGCGAGTATGCGCGCGACGAACTTCAGGCGCTACGCGGACGGCTGCGCGTGTATGACCGGCAGACCGCGCCCGCCACCCTGCCCTCGATTCGGGCGCGGTGCTATCACGACGCCATGAAGTACAAAGGGCTGGACTTCATCGCGGTTGACCACATCCAACGCCTGAACGTCGGAGAGACAACCTACGACCGTGTGGAATATGGCACGGCAGGGTTGCACGAACTGGGCGGCGAGATGGGCGCGGTAACGTGGGTGCTCAGCCAGCAAAACGAAGCGGCGATCCGCGCCGATGACGCGGGGGCATGGACGCCCAACGCGAAGGGCGGCGGCGGCCTGGCGTCGAACGCGGACACGGTGCTGCTGTCGAAGTACAAGATGGGCGACGTGACCGATCCGCGCTACCTGCGCCTTGAATTGCGGCTGGCGCGCGAGGCCGAAGCGCCCGCGTCCGGGTATGTCGAGATTCACCCAGCGAGTGGCTGGATTACGCCGCGCGCGGTGGACGTGGACCAAATTAAGTTAGATGACGTGACCGCGCGCGTGACCGGCAAGCGCCCGCAAGCCGAACCCGCGCCGCTGGACCTGGGCGGTGCGCGGTGAGCAGGCGGCTGCTGGGCGAGCACAGCGTCACGTCGCTGGACGATGGGCGAGCGTACACATTGGGCAGCCTATTCAGCGGAATCGGTGGCATCGACCTCGCGTTTGAGTGGGCAGGCTATGAGACGAAATGGCAGGTGGAGATAGATGAAAAACTACAAGACGACCTCGAACGGCTCTGGCCGGGATTGCTGCGATATGGTGACATCCGAAAATGCACCGGGCGCACCGGGAAAGGATGGCGGAGATACCACTACCTTCCAAAAGTCGATGTCCTCGCCGGCGGGTTCCCCTGCCAGGATATCTCCGTCGCCGGGAAAGGCGCGGGTATTCGGGCTGGCACGCGCTCTGGTCTTTGGTTCGAGTTCGCCCGTCTTATTGGCGAGCTACGACCGCGCATCGTGTTCTTGGAAAACGTCCCAGCTATCACTACCAGGGATGGAACAATCGTCGCTGGATCGCTTGCCGAGTTGGGGTATGACGCGCAGTGGGGGCTTATACGAGCGTCCGACGCCGGCGCGCCTCATCAGCGGGAGCGGTGGTTCTGCGTGGCCTTCCCCCAAGAGTCGCAACGCGCAACCGAGCGGCCTGGAAGCGGACAAGCGGCGATGGGAGATGTACTCGACCATAGACCTGAACAACGCCGTTCTGTTGTGGCCCACGCCGGCGGCGCGCGACTGGAAGTCGGGCAAGGCGTCCGAGGATACGCTGGCAAAGAACAGCCGCCCACTGAACGAGGTGGTCGAGAATTGGCCGACGCCCCAGGCGCAGGACGGGGGGCGAGGATTCGACTACAACACGGCCAGGCGCAAGGCGGCGGGATTGGATCGGACATCGGGTGGGAAGATTGGCGACAGCCTGAAACACGAGCCGGCGCTGCTACCGGACATCGAAGCGAACGGCGGAACGGGGCAACTGAACCCGGATTGGGTCGAGACGCTGATGGGCTATCCGCCCGGATGGACGGACAGTGACGCGCCAGCGCCTACGCACGAAGAACGGGGCGCATGGTTAGAGAGCAGTTACGACCGATGGCCTACCGGACCAGGGCAGCCGCAGCACGTATGGGAGCCGCCCCGCGTCGCCAGTGGCATCCCGCAGCGCACGCACCGACTCAAGGCGCTGGGCAATGCGGTCGTTCCCCAAGTGGTCTATCCGCTTGCGGTCGCGATCCGCGAGTGGCTACAGGCGCGGGACGCGGGTGAGAGTGAGGGCGCGATGAAGCAGGAGGCGGCATGAGCACACCCACCCACCCGCTCGACGGCGAGCGCCCGGTGACCGTGACCCACTGGTGCGAGACGTGGCGCGCGATGCGCGAGACGCGCGTGCCCGCGCTGGGCGAACTGGACGTGCTCGCGTGGATTGAGACGCTCGAAGACACGGTGGCGGCGCAGCGTGCGCTGCTGCGAGAGATGCGAGAGGCCGCACAGGAGGCGGCGGAATAAATGGCCGGTTATCAGTACACCATCATTATCGGGAACGTCGGACGCGTCGATGACGGCGCGTTGGCCTACACGCAATCCGGCACGGCGCGCTTCCGGTTCAGCGTGTTCGTCACGCGCAAGTGGACCGACCGCACCACGAACGAGGCGCGCGAGAAGACGACCATCTTTAACTGCACAGCGTGGCGGCAACTTGCGGAGACGTGTGCGCAATACGTCCGCACCGGGATGCAGATTATGGTCACGGGCGAGGTCGATGCGCGGGCGTACACCGCGCAAGATGGTGAGGCGCGCGCGTCCCTCGACCTTGATGTGCGCGATGTCCAGTTCCTCGGCAGCCGCGAGGACGCGCGGGAACCGGCGCAGATCGGGCGCGACCCGTCCGATTTGCCGTTCTGAGGGGAGGTGTGTGGTGCATAAGCTTGAGAACAAAACCAGTATCATCAGCGCCAGCGTGTCGCGTTCGGCGGTCAGCGAGACGGTGTGGCTGACCACAATACGCGACCGCGAGT
>Ga0265293_10011178_pt1 | contig 12287 bp, 7 predicted proteins | sample Munlanlewell138R_FD_192505 | JGI IMG/M metagenome (GOLD analysis project Ga0265293, IMG submission 192505) | Leachate microbial communities from a municipal landfill in Southern Ontario, Canada - Leachate well 138R | ecosystem: Engineered > Solid waste > Landfill > Unclassified | place: Canada... | reverse complement strand
GCTTTAGTTGGCGCTTATCAAAGTGCAGTAACTAACGTTGTCTCAGAAGTTGCCCAGCGTTATAAAGTGCCGATGATTACAGCAATATCGACAGCAGACCCGATTACCACGCGTGGTTTCGAGTACTTTTTCCGCTTGGCTCCTACCAACATGATGTATTTGCGTGATATGGTTCAGTATTGTGTCGATGTCAGTAACAGATATAACATGAATCTTAAAACAGTTGGTTTTATCACAGACAACACTATATTAGGTCAAGAGTCGTTAAAATGGGGTAAATATTGGGCCGAAGAGTTGGACTTGAGAATTGTAGGGGAAGTTCAATACTCTAACAACACTGTCGATTTGTCTTCTGAAGTTTTGATGATGAAAAACAGAAATCCCGATATTCTGATTGTTGATCCCTATATTTCAGATGCAATACTGCTGACACGAACAATGCATGAACAAGGTTTTATTCCTCATATCATGATTGGTAAAGCTTCTGGATTAATTGATCCAAGTTATATTCCAGCTGTCACAAAATTGGCAACCGGAATTACAACAGCTTTAGAGTGGAATACCGATATTCCAAAAGCAACTTCAACCAATGAGAAGTTTAAAGCAAAGTTTGGTGTAGATATGAACGGTCATAGTGCCGAGACATACACAACTTTAAAATTACTTGCCGATGCGTTTGAAATTGCTGGCTCTGCAGATCGTGAAAAAGTAAAAGTTGCTTTGACAAACATGAAAATTGACGGAAAATTCAGAGACGGCTCTCCGATTATTTTACCTTACGAAGCAATTGAATTCTCTAACTTTACGAATGAAGCCGGTTCGCACACCAACCAAAACGAACATGCCCGAATAACAATCGGCCAAATTGTTGGCGATATTTATGTAACGGTATGGCCTTTTGAAAGTGCTGCTGAAGAGCCTATTAAGAGTCTTAAAGAAATTTGGTAGAATGAAATGGCCGGGATTTTCCCGGCCAATATAATAGGAATGAATTGAGTTTCATCGGAGGTCATTAATGTTTGAGATTGGTATTAAGAAGGTGAAGGTTTTTGAAGTTGGGCCTCGTGACGGCTTACAAAATGAGCCCGATTTTATTTCAACTGAAAATAAAATCAAATTGGTAAATTTATTATCAGATGCCGGTTGTCAAAATATTGAAGTTACCAGTTTTGTCCACCCAAAGTGGGTTCCACAACTTGCCGATTCAATCGAAGTACTTAATGGGATTAATCGATTGAATGGAGTTAACTACAACGCTCTTATCCCAAACATTAAAGGTCTTGAACGTGCAATTGATGCAAAATTGGAAGAAGTTGTAACAATAATGAGTTCCAGCGAATCGCATAACATGAAAAATCTAAATATGAGTGTTAAAGACTCTTTGGCACAAATGAAAGAGATAAATAAAATAGCGAAGCAAAATAACATGCGAGTCCGCTCTTATATTGCAACTGCTTTTGGTTGTCCAATAGAAGGGAAAATTAACCCCTCTGTTGTCGCCGAGATAGCCCAAAGTTTAGAAGAGTATGGCTCTTATGAAATCTCTTTGGGTGATACCACTGGAATGGCCAATCCAAAGTTGGTGTACGAAGTACTCGATAAGGTGAAACCAACTTTGCATAAAAGTAGTTTAGCTGTCCATTTTCACCAGTCAAACGGAATTGAGTTTGCCAATATTTTGGCATCACTGCAGTGTAACATCGATGTTATAGATAGTGCTGCCGGCGGTCTTGGTGGGTGCCCTTATGCACCCGGAGCTACTGGTAACATGGCGACCGAAGATTTAATCGACATGTTGCATAGGATGGATATTGAGACAAATATTGATTTAGAACTTATTCGCAAGGCGGGAAAATTTGCAAAAAGCCTTAGCGCTTATCATAACAAATAGCACAAGCAGGAGAGGAAAATGACAAATTTAAAATTGATTGCAAAGCAGTACGAAGAAGGAAAAATTAAAGAACAACATTTAGAAGCGACTATTTATGCTGAAGCTTTTAAATCAGATCCCGATAATTTTGCATTGGCATGTAGAGAAGCAGCTAATATTAGAATTGCTGCTTTAGAAAAAAAAGCCAATGTCAAACTCGATGCAATCAAAGAAAGCTCTATCGATAACTGTACTCTTCTTGAAGGAAATATCCTCACTGGGATTGAAAAGAAAATTGGGGGAGCAGTCATACCTATGGGGTTTGCTGGACCTGTTATCGTAAACGGAGAATTTGCTAAAGGAGAGTACTATATTCCCTTAGCAACCAATGAAGCTGCCCTCGTTGCAGGAGTTCAAAGAGGGATGAAGGCAATAAACATGGCCGGTGGCATTAATACTGCAGTTACTTTTGACGGAATGGCAAGAGCTCCTTTATTGCAGGCTCCCGACTTATATTCTGCCCGCTCGTTTTGTAAAAGAGTTGTCGAAGATAAAGAGCTGTTATCTTTATTGGGAAAAGAGATAAAAGATCCTTTTGTAAAACTTCAATATATTGAACCAACTCAGATGGGGACAAAGGTATTTATCAGATTAGTTTGTAAAACTGGCGATGCGATGGGAATGAATGGAGTAACAAAAGCTGCAGCTGATATCTCAAGAAAATTACTTCAGCTTCTTCCCGATTGGAAATTGCTGACAATCTCATCAAATATGTGTAGTGATAAAAAATCGGCCCATATCAACATCTTACACGGCCGTGGAAAAAGTGCCAACGCTGAGATATTCATTCCCACTGAAGTTTTACAGAAAGCTTTTAAACCGTTGGTAACTCCAAGAAAAGTGGAACAGTTAATCTTTAATAAATGTTACTTAGGTTCAGCTATCAGTGGTACTCTTGGCGGCTTTAATGTCAATGCCGCTAACGTTATTGCAGCTTTCTTTGCTGCCTGTGGCCAAGATTTAGCCCATGTCGTCTCTAGTTCTACCTGTTTTTTACAAGCTGAAGCTGTAGATGGAGGCCTACATTACATGGTTTCGATGCCCACTTTAGAGTTAGCTACAATAGGTGGTGGAACCAATTTCGGAACTGCCAAAGAGGCTTTGAATTTGATGGGTTGTGGTGGCTTTGGAACCAGTTTTGACGACAATTCTAATGTGATGCGTTTGGCAGAATTGGCAATCACAGCTGTTGCAGCTTTAGATTTAAATACAACATGTGCCCAAGTCGATCAATTTGAAATGGCAGATAGCCACGTTAAACTTGCCCGTGGTGAATGATTGAGAAAAAATAGAATTACCCTTTCTCTCAAACTAGTTTTGAGGGGAAGGGTTTTTTATTCTGCAACCAATTGCTTTTCACGTCGGTATGCAGCCGGCGATTTTTCTGAATATTTTGAAAACAGCGAGTAAAATCGGCTGATGCCATTAAAGCCACACTCATCTGCTATGTCTAAAATATTTTTTCTTGTAAAAGCTAACTGTTCACACGCATAGTTAAAACGGGCTTCACTTAATAGATCAATTGGAGTTTTGTTAAACTTCTTTCTCATTGTGCGGGTAATATGTTCGATAGATTTTCCAACATGAAGGGCGAGTTCAGTTAAATTGGAAGAAAAATTGGCTGGATTTTGGAGCCATTCATAAGCTTCTACTAACCAATCATCCTTAGGTTTGCAAATATCTCTTACGGTCTCATAATCTTTCAATTCATCTAAAAGGTTAATTAAAAATTTTTCAATTTGAAGTTTGCTTCTCTCTTCTCTGGTCAATTTCCTAAAAGAGCGAGCCATCCACAAACATTGAACATCATTCAAAGAATAAATTTTGGGCAAATTATCATTACTTCCCCACAAATCAGAAAGAGTTGTGAAATAACGGTTACAGACAAAATCTATCGATTCCTCTTTAACTGCAATACGAAAAATAGAGACACCTTTGGAGTGGGCGTGAAAAGAGTGAGTATCTATTTTAGGTCTTAAAAACATTAAAGATCCAGGTAGTAAAAGCAGATTGCGACCATTAACCCTGTGAATGCACCAACCTTGGTCAACAAATATTAGTTCGGCATAATTGTGGCTGTGAGGAGGCATAAAATTTTTAAGAGCTGGGTTTAGCCGTGTAACGTGGTACTCTTGATCTTTGCCATCATAATCAGTCCAATTGAGCCTATGCATTCAACCTCCTGATATCTTACTGATCCTTGGTAAGTTATTATAACTTATAAGGTTCTCAACAGAAAATATTTTATTTTTTTATTTACAGATAGAGAATTTTGAGTTTTGATGGTATAATTGAGCCAAGATGTTTGCCCATTTTATGGAGGAATTTTATGAAGGCAATAGTGTGGACAAAGCCAAATGAAATAGAGTTACAAGAGGTGCCAATACCCCAGCCAAAAGAGGGATGGGCTTTAGTGAAAACTGCTTACGGTGGCATATGTGGTTCTGATATCACCATCAAAAGTGGCAAGCATCCGCGTGCTAAAGCTCCGTTGATTTTAGGTCATGAATTATCGGGGACAATCGTAGAACTTAACGGTAAATCAGATTTATCTGAAGGGGAGAGAGTTGTTTTAGAACCGCTTTTAGCTTGTGGAGAATGTACTCCTTGTAAAAATGGTTTTGACCATGTTTGTGAAAACTTAAAATTGCTGGGAGTTGAGACCGATGGTGGTTTTGCCCAATATTTTGTTGCACCGATTGAGAGACTCTACAAAATAAGTTCAGCAGTAACAGATCAACAAGCAGCTTTGACAGAACCTTTAGCCGTAGCGGTTCATTCGGTTAACTACGCAGATCCTAAAGCAGACAGTAAAGCAGTAGTCATAGGAGCTGGTCCAATAGGGCTTTTGATAGCATTGGTTTTAAAAGCTAAAGGTGTTGCATCAATTTGGATAAGCGAACTAGATGAGCATCGCCTTAAACTAGCTCAAAGTTTAGGTTTCAAGACAATTGATGCAAAAAAAGAAGATCCGGTAAAGTCGATTTTAGAATTGACTGATGGCAAAGGGTGTGATTTAACTTTCGATGCTGCCGGTTTTCCGGCTGTCGGGATGCAAATTATACCGATGACAGCAATCAAAGGGAAAATAATAATGGCAGCTTTGCACAAACAACCTTGTGAAGTCTTTTTCAGAGATCTCTCTTATAAAGAAGTTTTAATCCAAGGAATCAGAATCTATGCCAAAGGGGACTTTAAAGAGGCTGTTGAATTGCTAGAGACTAAAAAAGTCGATGTTACTCCTCTAATATCACATCAATTTAGTAGCGATAACTATAAAGAGGCTTTTGCTGCCGCACAAAACAGTTCACAAAGTTGTAAAGTAATAATTGGCTTTTAAATTGCACAATTAAAACTAAACTCGACATTGTAAACTGTCACCAGTATAATATATCAACTCAGTTTTACTTGCTTCCAAGTGTATTTTATGAGAATAGGGGATGTTTTTTATGAATCAAATGTTGCTCTTTTTGGTAGGCTTTTCAGAAGCAGAGAGCTTTGATTTAAAAAAAATTTTAGCTGACTACCCTATCAGGGAGTGTAATAAGCTAGAAGATATTGTCTCTATTTTTAGTGAGACAAAATTTGAACAGGCTCTTTTGCTAATTGATGTTGCAATACTGGCAGAAAGTGATTTGCAATCCACCGACACGCTTATACGAATTTTGAAATATTTGCCGCTAAAAGTTATTGGCTTTGTCAAAGAGTCATCTCAACTTTTAGCAAATAAATATAAGACTTTATTTGATGAGATTGTAAATTTTTCTTATGAAAAAGATGATTTGTTAAATAAAATATTATCGCATTTAGAAAAATTTAAGCAGCTTAAAATGTTTGCTAATGGTGAAAATATCAATCAAATTTTTCATATTTTGTTTGCGCAAGCTCCTTTTGGGGTAACTCTGACTAGCGGTGCTAGTGTCGACGCAAACAAAGAAGTGATTGAGTATGTTAATTTGAAATATGAAGAAATTGTTGGGTTATCCAGAAGTGAAATAATCGGCACCAATTGGACAACGTATACTCACCCAGAAGATTTAAAAGAAGAGCTTAAAGTTCATAAAAAATTGATTGAAGGGAAAATAAAAAGTTACTCGATAGAAAAGCGATATGTAAAAAAAGATGGTTCAATCAGTTGGGCAAATCTTATAATAGCTCTACTTAATCTTAAACCACACAAATATGTTTGTTTTGTTCAAGATATAACGGCTCAAAAAGAGGCGGAAATTTCTTTAAAAGAGAGTGAAAGAAGTAAAAGTTCACTTTTATCACACATTCCAGGTATGGCTTACAGATGTAAATTTGATGCCGATTGGACTATGGAATTTGTCTCTTTGGGCTGTAAAGAGCTTACCGGTTATCAGCCGGAAGATTTAATCGGCAACAAAAGACTTTCCTACAATAAAGTAATTGCACCAGAGTATCGAGATTACATTTATGCAATGTGGGAACATGATGTCGAAAAAAAAGTCCCCTTTAAATATGAGTACGAAATAATCACCTTAGACGGACAAAGAAAATGGGTCTATGAGAGTGGGCAGGCTATTTATGATGAAGAGGGAAATGCAATTGCTTTGGAAGGTATTATTCTAGATATAGCCGATCGCAAACAGATGGAGGATGAGTTAAGTTATTTTTTTCAGCACGATACTTGGACCGGTTTGTTTAACAGAAAATACTTTGAACAAAAACTTAAAAGAGATCTTGTTATTTCTCCAAAAACAAAAAAAGCTGTGCTAGCGTTAAACTTATCTACTTTAAACCAACTTAGTATCAGGTATGGTTTTTCATATAGCCAAGAAGTTTTAAGTAGAGTTGTGTGGATGCTTAAAGATTTGTGCCTTGATAATTATCAACTCTATTCGATTTATGAAAACTGGCTTGCCGTCTATGTGAATGATTATGACGAGAGAGCCGAACTTGAAAAGTTGGCTGACGGTGTCTTACAAACATTAACAACCGTTTTTTCTGCCGAAGGAATTGGCTGGGGAATTGGTGTTATTGAGATTGATAAAAATCAAAATGTCGAAATAGAGAGTCTATTTAAAAATCTTTTGGTTACAGCTGACAAATCTCTCGCTTCTTTTAATCGTGAATTTGAAATTTGTTATTTCGATGCAAAAATGATTAACTCACTTGAGCGAGAAAATATTATTACCAATGAAATTATAAAATTTATCTCCGACAGTAACAACAAAACAATATTTTTAAAATATCAACCGATAATTAATATAAAAAGTGGCGAAGTTTGGGCTTTCGAAGCTTTGGCTCGGATGGAAATTGAAAAACTTGGATCAATTGGACCACTAGAATTTATCCAAATTGCCGAAAAGACAAAGTTAATAATTCCGCTTGGGAAAAAAATAATTGAAATGGCTTTCCTTTTTTTAAAACAAATGGAAGCTGAAAAATTGCCACAGGTTTTGATCTCAATTAATATTTCTATGATTCAGTTAATGAGTAAAGATTTTGTTACTTTCATAAATGAGACTATAAATAAGTATGCGGTAAAACCTTCTTCAATAATTTTGGAGATTACCGAAACAGCCGTAGCCCCTAATTATTCAGATGTTAATGCTATTTTGCGAGAGCTGAAAGAATTTGGCTACCACATTGCTTTGGATGACTTTGGTACAGGGTATTCTTCCTTATCGTTGGAAAGGCAGTTACATATTGATTGCATTAAAATTGATAAACTTTTTATTGACCGACTTGAAGTGCTAACTAATGAAGAGGCTATCACAGGTGACATAGTCTCTATGGCTCATAAACTGGGACACTGTGTCATTGCCGAGGGGGTGGAAAGCACAAAACAGTTACATTACTTAGAAGACGTTGGTTGTGATATGGCACAAGGGTTTTTGTTTAGCAAAGCTGTTGCTGAAAATGAAGCTATCCAAATACTGATTGAGAGAAATAAACTAAAGTTACTTGACTAAAATTTGTAATAATTACAGATTTTAGTTTAAGATTGGTAACATCAAATTGTCGAAGGAGTCTTTTTGCCTATAAAATTCTATAGGAACAAAATTTATGCAATCTCTCTATTGTTGTTTGTTTTAATGGTTGTGACAATTATTCCAATCAGTGCAATCAGCACAAAAGAGTTCCTTTCATCTTTAACAGAAGATGAACTTTTTTATATTCAACAAAACCCAAAACTAAAGGCACATACCGGTTCGGGTGCCGCTCCTTTGATCTATGTTGATGATGCTGCTCAAGTACAAGGTATTTTTAAACAAGTTTTACATCTTATCGAAGAGAAAACAACTTTAAAATTTGAATTAGTAACTACAAATTCAGTTGATGAAATAATTTCGAGCGATTCCGATATTTTTGTTGCAATTTCTCCCTCTTATAATCCGATAGACCTCACCTTAACACAACCGTTTTTTCGCACTGAAACTATTTTGTTTGCCAATAAAAACGTCGATTTAAATTTTCTGGACGATAAAATATTTGCTGCCGTTGAAGGGGCATCTCTGCCATCCCAAGTAAATGCAAGTAAAGTTAAATATTTCACCAGTCGCGAAGAGACTTTAAATGGAGTGGAAAAAGGGAAAGCCGATTACGGTTTTGGAAATATTTATTCGATTGCCTATTATGTGGCCCGTAACGGTTATAAAAATATAGTAACGGTCCCCACTGAAGTAGAAGTACGACTTTATTCATTTGCCCTGCTTAAGGAGAACCCTCTTCTTTTATCTATTCTTAATAAGGCAATTGATACGATAGATTTTAATACTATCCAACAAATTGTGCTAGAAGAAGCTGGAAGACTTGAAAGAAAGATTACAATTGGCCTTATAATTGAAGCTTATAGCAGTTTGATTATCCTTGTTGCGACGATAGTGGTTCTTCTTTTAGTTTTGTTGGTCTACTTGATTGCAAAGGCAAATAAGAAAAACAAAATCCAAAAAAATAGATATGAAATACTGTCGCAGATTTCAAACGAATATTTGTACGAATACGACCGAAATGATGACAAAATTGTTTTATCCGATGAGTGTGAGTCTCTTTTTGAGACAGAAGAACAAAAAGAGAGGGCTAAAGCGTTAATAAAAGAGGCTTTAAAAAGGGTGGAAAAAGATTTTTCAAACTTTTTAATTCAGTTTCCAATAGCCAATGATACCATCGGTACCTTTAAAGCAATTAACTTGAAATTTGATAAAAATAAAAAAGGGTATAATTCAATAATTGGCAAACTTGTCGATGTTAGTGAAGACATTGCAGAAAAAAGGGAATTAATAAACCGTTCTCAAATGGATGGTCTTTCGGGTGTTTTGAATTCAATGACGGCAAAAAATTTTATAGACGAAAGATTAAAAAAGAAGAAAACTAGAGATAAGGATGTATTTATTTTATTGGACTTTGATGATTTTAAAATTATAAACGATACTTATGGACATCTAGCTGGAGACAGTGTTCTTAGTCACTTAGGCTCTTCTTTAAGAAGAGTTTTTGATAGTGGAAATGAGATAATGGGGAGAATTGGCGGTGATGAGTTTTGTGTTTACATCCCTAATTTTGAATCGCTGCAAAAAGTGAAAGAGCAGTGTGATTCTCTGGGCAAAGAATTAGGTTCGCATTTTGACAATATCCCAATCACTTTAAGTTTTGGCATAACAGAGATTGAAGATAAAGAATCATTTGAAGAAATTTTTAAAAGAGCAGATGTTGCTTTATACGACGCAAAGCAGAACGGTAAGGCACAAATTGTCGTTTATAAAAAAATCCAAGAGTTAGATATTCGATCTGCCGTAAAAAGTTGATTATTCTTTAACAATCGCTACTGAAGTAGTAATTTCAACAACAATGTAACTTAGTCACTACAATCAATCTAAATTTATTGATTAATATAAAAGAGAAATCTATTTACTTTGTCAATGAATTTTTAATTGAACAGGAGAGTCGGAATGAAGGAACTTTTAATTATCGGAGGAGTTGCCTCTGGAGCTACGGCAGCAGCTAGGGCACGCCGATTAAACAATGATGTAAATATAACAATACTTGAGGCGGGAGCTGATGTTTCATTTGCCAACTGTGGTCTACCATACTACCTTGGTGGGGATATAGAGTATCGCTCATCTTTAATTCTGGCGAGCCCTGAGACTTTTCACGACCAATATAGAGTTGTTGTTCACACCCACACCGAAGCAATAGAGATAGACCGTAAGAAAAAAAGAGTAAGAGCTCGCGACACACAAACAAAAAAAGAGAAATATTTCCCATATGATGCCCTTATATTAGCTCAAGGGGGAAAGCCAATCGTACCTCCGCTTAAAGGAGTCGATAAAAAACATGTCTTCCAACTTTGGACCTTAAAAGACATGGATGACATCGATCTTTACATTTATGAAAACAACCCTAAAAAAGCGATTGTCGTTGGTGGTGGTTTTATTGGCCTTGAGATGGTTGAGGCTTTAGTAAAAAGAGGGATGGAGGTAACTTTGGTTGAGATGGCAAAACAGGTCTTACCCAATTTAGAGGGGGAGTTTGCCGGTTTTATAACCAAAGAGTTACTTGATTACGGGGTAAAACTAAAATTGGGGACCTCTTTGCAAGAGATAGGGGAAAAACATGTAGTTTTAAGTGACGGATCAACCGTCGAATCCGATTTTGTTCTTCTTTCAATTGGAGTGAGACCTACATTGCAATTGGCAAAAGATGCAAGTTTAGACTTGGGGTTATCGGGAGGGTTGTTGGTAAACGAGCAACTTAGAACTAATGATCCTACAATATTTGCCGCCGGCGATATGATTGAAATCGAAGATAGGGTACTTGGTAAAAATATAAGAGTCCCATTGGCAGGTCCTGCCAATAGACAAGGACGAATAGCAGGTGAAAATGCTTTGGGAGGTTCTCGTACATACAGAGCAACTTCAACATCATCAATTGTGAAAGTTTTTAATGCTGTAGCTGGATCAACTGGGATGAATTTGAAAGCAGCCAAAGCTGCTGGGTTTGACGCAGATGCAGTTGTTATTCATAAAGTGAGTCATACCGCCTATTATAAAGGTTCAGAGAAGGTGAGCATCATGCTCATTTGGGATAAAAACAGCAAGAAAATACTGGGTTCTCAAGTTGCTGGTTATGTCGGTATCGATAAACGTATCGATGTATTGGCAACGGCGATTGCGGGTAACATGACAATTGAAGATTTGGGGGAACTTGGACTTTCTTATGCACCTCCTTTTAATTCTCCTAATGATCCTGTTAACATGGCTGCTTTTACTGCTGTCAACCACGACACTAACTTCAGTCGATCGGTTTTAGCTCAAGATTTAGAACAATTTGTTAATAAAACACAACCGGTTATTCTAGATTTGCGCGATCCAATAAGCTTCTCAAAGGCAAACTTGTGGAGTTCTAACAACGTTAGTCAGAATGCTTTAAGAGAGAGTTTAGACAGAATTCCTGAAGGAGCGCCAATTCTTTTAATCAGTGACGACGGGCAAAAATCGCACGTTGTTTTAAGAATGCTCAAAGGCCTTGGTTTCAACGAAGTTTATAACCTTAGTGGCGGTTATACGAGTCTTGAACGCTATGAAAGAGCTATCGGATACGATCGCTTGGGAGTTGGTCTTTTTCCAATTGAGAAAAAATCGGTTAAAGATTTAGAAGCAATCAGTTCATTAACCAAAGTTCAGATCACTGGAGAAGAGCCTACTTGTGATACTGAAGATGATGGGCCTATTATCATAGATGTTCGCACTCCGATGGAATTTAACTTAGGAGCTTGTCCAGGTTCCATTAATGTCGGTTTAGATGCCTTAAAAAGATGGGCTCAAGAGTTTGGTGATAAAGAGAGAGAAATTATTGTTTATTGTGCAACAGGAGCTCGCTCCAGTTATGCAGTGCGTCTATTGGAACAAATTGGCTTTATAAACGTTACCAACGGTGGAGGGCTACACGAAATGATGGAAAGAGTTCCGTTTGATTAATCGTCAATATCTCTATCAGTACTTATTTATTTTATGTTTGGAAGGATAAATTTGAACAATTTACTAAATTATTAAAATTAATCAAAATAGAACATTTGAAGAAAAAGAACTAAACAGATTTGGCTTTGAAGGCATAAAGATTAATTCTAGTAAAATCAACTTAAACTATCTGTAATAGCCCCTAATCTTTAACCGATAATAATATATGATTCCCAATTTGTATTTTAGATCAAATAAATCTTGTTATTATTGAATAAAGAGAGTATACTTATCTTGGTAAGAAAATCTTACTCAGGAGGTGCGAATGAAGTCTCTCAAGAAAGCAGAAATAACGTCTTTATCTTCTAAGGGGCAAGTAGTGTTACCAAAGTCTTTACGAGATAAATTATCTTTAGCTCCTGGAAGTAAATTTT
>Ga0265293_10011177_pt1 | contig 12287 bp, 14 predicted proteins | sample Munlanlewell138R_FD_192505 | JGI IMG/M metagenome (GOLD analysis project Ga0265293, IMG submission 192505) | Leachate microbial communities from a municipal landfill in Southern Ontario, Canada - Leachate well 138R | ecosystem: Engineered > Solid waste > Landfill > Unclassified | place: Canada... | reverse complement strand
GAAAGAATAAAAGGTATAATAACATATAAATCTTGGTGGGATAGCGTGGATTCCATAAGCCCCATAGTCGGTTATATTTGTATAAAATATCCTCATATAAAGGATGATGTTATTGATAAGTGGATTTTTTCAGATAATATTTGGCTGAAAAGGGTTTCTATATTATTTCAGTTAAAATATAAAGAAAATACTGATACAGAATTTCTGACTAAAGCAATTGTAAATAATTCAGACACTTCAGAATTTTTTATAAATAAAGCAATTGGTTGGGCACTAAGGGAATATTCAAAGACTGATAAAGTTTGGGTAAGAGACTTTATTAATCGTAATGAATTGTCAAAGCTAAGCATAAGAGAAGGAAGTAAATACTTATAGGTAAATCAATATAGATGTCTTGCAGCCTCAAGAATGAAATTTGAAGTTTTTGAGAGAAAGGATATTCAAAATAATAAAGAATGATGTATGATTCATTTACAATTCATATATTTTGAATTATAATTATCATAACAAATATATTGTTGGAAAGAGAGGTGGCCAACATGACTCTTGCAAAAAGAATAGAACAATTATTAAAAGATGAATTGAAACCTGAAAACATAAAAACAGTTATAGACATAGCAGAATATTTGAAATTTAAAGAAAATAAAAGCATATGGGACAAGATTAATGAATCGCAGGAAGAATACATCACTGATGAAGAACTTAAACATATTGAAGAATTAAAGGCAAACAGTGAATTTATAAGTCAAGATGATTTATTGAAAGAACTGGAGATAAATGCCGATGAAATATAATATCCAATATGATAAAAGGTGTTTGAAGTATTTAAGAAGAATTGATAAAAAGGCTCAATTGAGGATACTTAAAGCAATTAACGATCTTCCTTACGGGTATTAATTATAATAAATTAGGTGAATGAAAATGAACAACAACATTAGAAAAATTGTAATAACAGGCATTATACTTATAGCTTGTATTTCAATGTATCTTATAGAATCTTACATAAAACCTGTTTATATTATTAAATCAATATATAAATTAGTTATATTTGCAGGGTTTCCTCTTATATATTGTATTTTTGACAATGAAATAAGATTTAAAGAATATTTTACTTTGAAAGATAAAGAGCAAATAAAGTTCGCTTTAGCATTAGGTTTGGGAGTTTTTGTTTTTGTGCAGGCAGGGTATTTTGTTTTAAAAGGTTTTATTGATTTAAACAATATATCAGCTGTTCTTGAAAATAATTTAGACATTAATAAAGATAACTTCATTTTTATTTCACTTTACATATCTTTTTTTAACTCGTTTCTTGAAGAATTGTTTTTCAGGGGATTTAGTTTTTTAATACTAAATAAATATTCGTCAAAAAAGTATTCTTATATAATAAGTGCATTTGCATTTTCAATTTACCATGTATCTATTTTAGCAAACTGGTTTAATGCAGTTATTTATATGATATTTATTGTGGGCTTATTTGTAACCGGATTATTTTTCAACCTGTTGAATGACAGGTATGATAATATATATAACTCATGGATTGTACATATGTCAGCAAATATGTCAATAAACTTTGTTGGATTTATGATGTTTGGAATTATTTAATTGGGTAACTTGGTGCCTGGCACCATTTGAAAATGAAGAGCTTCCCAAAGTAGGTGACTTAAGTGTCATAACAAAGGGGACACGCCTTGCAGTCAGCATGTATTAATTCGTTGCTAATTGTTTAGTACTGTCCCCAAATATACTGAGCTTATTTAATAAGATATATATTTTAGCTTGGTATGGTATTGGTATTAAAAATATTTAAATGATTCTTTAAACTTTTCAGAAATTATTTTTTTTCTGCAGCTATCACAGATTCTTTCTTCTTTCTTTCCTAATTTTGACTCTATAAATTGTAAAGCTTCATCTGTTGTGAAAGTCTTGCCACATACTGAGCACTTAACCAACTTGAATTCTTTGTTCCATATTGTTCTTATTCTGTTTTTATCTGTCATGGTTATTGCATTTGTAGGGCATACCTCGGCACATGCACCACAGCCTATACAATCCTTTGAAGGATCATCATAGGGTGTGGAAACTTTTTTTGTTGTTCCTCTGTTTATTAAGGATATGGCTGAAGTTCCCATCTTTTCACAGGCTTTAACACATAGTCCGCAAAGGATGCAGTTTTCCTTAACTTTATAATCTACATATCTATCCGGAGCCTTTACACCATATTCTTCAGCTAAACTTTTAATATAATCATTGTTAGGAGTTTTTAATAACAATAAAAGAATAATATTTTTTCTAATTGCAATTATTTTTTCCGAGTTTGTGACAACCTCCAAACCATCTCTTATGGGATACACACAGGATGAAACAATCTTTGTTTTTTTGCCTTCCCTTACTTCTACCATGCAAAGTCTGCATCTGCCTTGACCTTCAATACCATCCTTATGACAGAGATTGGGAATGTCTACATTATTTCTTTTAGCTAATTCCATTAATGTTTCTCCGGGGAGTCCTTGATACTCTTTACTATTTATTATAACTTTCAATTAAAGCACCCCCTATCTTAACAGCACCTGTAGGACATACAGAGAAACAGCTGCCACATTTAATGCATTTGTCTTGTTCTATTATATGAGGTTTTTTTGGTTCTCCTATAATGGCGCTTGTCGGGCATTTTTTTGCACATGCACCACAGCCTATGCATTCTTCCTTGTCTATTGAATAGGAAGTTAGGTTTTTGCATACTCCTGCAGGACATTTCTTGTTTATTATATGGTCCATATATTCGTTTTTAAAATATTTCAGAGTGGTCATAACAGGATTAGGAGCAGTTTTTCCTAAACCGCAAAGAGATGCTTCTCTAATTGTTTCGCTTAAACTCTCAAGAAGTTCAATATCTTCCAATTTACCTTTGCCTAAGATAATATTGTTTAGAATATTAAGCATGGTGTTTATTCCTTCTCTGCAAGTGGTACATTTACCACAGGATTCCTCTGAAAGAAATTCCATGTAATATCTGGCGAGGTCAACCATGCAGGTTGTATCATCCAGTACAATGACACCACCGGAGCCCATCATAGAACCAATATTGCCAAGGGAGTCAAAATCAAGAGATATATCTAAGTGTTCCGCGGGGATGCATCCTCCGGAAGGGCCTCCTGTCTGCACTGCCTTAAAGGGTCTGTTTTTAATAATTCCTCCGCCTATATCGAACACCAATTCTCGTAATGTCGTGCCCATGGGAATTTCAACCAATCCTGTATTTTTAACTTTACCGACAAGAGAAAAAACCTTTGTGCCGGAATTTTTTGCAGTGCCTATTTCTTTAAACCATTCAGCTCCATTTATAATAATGGGAGGTATATTTGCCCAGGTTTCTACATTGTTTAAAACTGTTGGCTTATCCCACAGACCTTTTTCCACACTTCTAATATATTTTGCTCTTGGCTCTCCGACATTTCCTTCAATGGATGCCATTAGGGCGCTTGATTCGCCGCATACAAAAGCACCGCCGCCTCTTACTATTTCGAGTTCAAAATCAAATCCGCTTCCAAGAATATTTTTCCCTAAAAATCCGTGTTCTTTAGCACTATCAATTGCTATTTGCATATTTTTTCTTGCTAATTGATATTCATCTCTTATATAAAGAAAGCCATTATTCGAATTGATTGCATATCCGCAAATTATCATCCCTTCAATAACTGTGTTGGGGTCACCTTCCATAATGCTTCTATCCATGAAAGCACCCGGGTCACCTTCGTCTCCATTACATACCACATATTTAGGGTTATTATTATAATTTGAACAAGTTCTCCACTTATTCCCTGTAGGGAAACCAGCTCCTCCTCTTCCTCGCAAGTGCGAGTCTTCTATTTGACTTATTACTTCATCAGGAGTCATTTCAAACAAAGCTTTATGTAATGCCTTATAACCATCTCTTTTCTTGTAGTCATCTATATCCTTTGGGTCAATTTCACCAATATTTCTTAAAGCGATTTTATGTTGATGTTTGTAAAAATTAGCATCCTTGTGGGATACAATTCTTTTCTTGTCATTTAAATCAAAATAAAGGAGCCTGTCTATAATTTCGCCCTTTAAAATTGTTTTTAAAACAATTTCATCAACATCCTTTGCTTTAACTTTGAAGTAAGAAATTTCATCAGGCAATATTTTTACAACTGGGCCCTTTTCACAAAGTCCATTGCATCCTGTTGCTTTAACTTGAGGGATTACTTCTATATTAGTATTTTTTAATTTTTCTAAAAATTGAGTATAGACATCATAACTGTTGTTTGCAAGGCAGCCTGTACCACAGCATACTAATATTTTCCTGTTTTCCTTAATCATAAGCGGCCTCCTTGTATTCATTAATAACTTCCATTATTTTTTCTTTAGTCATTGCACCATAATATTTATTGTCAATAACCATTACCGGGGCTAAAGCACATGCCCCAAGGCAATTGACTATTTCAAGGGAAAATAAACCGTCAGCTGTTGTTTCTCCCGGTTTTATTTTCAATAAATCTTTAATTTCATCTATGAGTATATTTGAACCTCTAATATGGCAGGCAGTACCGTTGCATACTTTGATAATATGTTTGCCCTTTGGAGTAAGACTTAGTGCTTTATAAAATGTAGCCATAGAGTATATTTCACTGACAGGAATATTTAAATATTCTGCTAAATGAAAGACTGCTTCTTTAGGAATATAGTTAAATTCAGTTTGAATATCCTGAAGAATTGCCAAAGTGAATCTTTTTTCTTGTTTATATTTATTTAATATATTACTTAATTGGTTATAATCAATTGAATTGTCAATTTTCATAGCGCACCTTCGTTTATTTTTGTTCAGCCTGGAAATTAGCTCCAGGCTGAACATATAATTATTAAAATGCTTCTGCTAAACCTTTGTTACTTAATGAAAGCTCAGCTAATTTTTCATCTGTTGGAACTCCTTCTTTATCCCAACCTCTAAGTTGGTAGTATTCATCAAGCATTACTTCAAGCTCTGTTACTTTACCTTTTGAAGGACCACTAGTTACCGGTTCGTTTAACAGTCTTGGAGGAAGTAAATCATCCTCTCTTGTAAGTCCTGCTTGTAAGTTGAACAATTTTTCAAGATTCCAAATTCTTTCACCCACTAACAACATTTCTTCATCTGAATATTCAAATCCTGTTGTGCCTCTAAGCATGCCTGAAACTTCAGGTAACCCAATTGCAAATGTGGTGAAAAGACATATATCTGATGAATCAACTAATGCAGTCAAATCTTGGAATAATTTAACCAAGGCTGCTTTACCTTCTGTTGATAATGGATCTGTTTTCATTGGAATACCCAATACTTCTGTAGATGTAACGTATCCTCTTACGTGGCAGCCTCCTCTGTTGCTTGTTGCATAAGAAAGACCCATTCCTTGAATTGCTCTTCCGTCATATGCAGGCATTTCTTGTTTTTTAACTGTCATTGATAATTCCGGATGACCATACATATCAGCTAAGCGGTAAGAGCCAAGAGCTAATTTATCTCCAAAGCCCTCTCTATTTCCGGTTTGTTCTGTTAATTTCATAATACTATTAGCATCACCGAATTTTAATTCTCCACCGTCTAAATCTTCTTTGGTAATATATCCTTTTTCATACAACTCCATTGCACAGGCAATTGTTGCTCCCATTGTAACAGGGTCAAGACCAAGCATGTTACAAACATGGTTTGCTTTGTTTATTTCATTTAAATCATTTATACCGCAGGAAGCACCATAAGACCAGCCTGCTTCGTATTCCGGACCTGCCACTACTCCTTTGTATTTGCCATCAGGAATTTTAATTGTCCTGCCACAGCCTATTGGACAGGCATAGCACGCTTTATTTCTTATTAAGTAGTTTTCTGTTAAATATTCTCCGCTTATTTTATCTGCATCTTCAAATCTTGAAGTTTGCCAGTTGTTAGTAGGTAATGCGTGCATCTCATTCAATATATTTACAAGAACTTCTGTGCCGTAAGTAGCAAGGCCACCGCCTGTTCCGGTTACTCCATTGGCAGTTACCTTTTCTCTGGCTTCTGCAACAGCTTTATTAAATTGCAGTGCATTTGCTACTCCAATTCCGTTAGAGCCCTTTACAATTACAGCCTTTAAGTTTTTAGAGCCCATAACTGCACCAAGCCCCGATCTGCCTGCAGCTCTGTCCTTATCATTCATAACCGCAGCAAAAAGAACTAATTTTTCACCTGCAGGTCCGATACATGCAACCTTTGCATCCTCTTCATTTTCGTTCAGAAGAATGTCTGTTGTTTCAAATACATTTTTTCCCCATATGTGTTTAGCATCCTTTAGCTCTACCAAATCATCATTTATATGAAGGTAAACAGGGTTGTTAGCTTTTCCTTCAAAGATAATTCCGTCATAGCCTGCGAATTTCAATTCAGGACCAAAATACCCACCTGTATTTCCAGCGCCGATTGTCCCTGTTAATGGTGCTTTCGCTACAACATTAAATCTTCCTGCGCATGTTGCGTTAGTTCCGGTAACGGGTCCTGTCATAAATATAAGTTTGTTTTCCGGGCTTAAGGCATCAATTTGGGGATCGATTTCTTCACATAAATATTTAGAGCCAAGGCCTCTGCCACCTATGTAATTTTTTGCATAATCCATATTTAATTTTTCGATTTTAATAATTTTATTAGTTAAGTCAACTCTGATTATTTTTCCTGTATATCCATTCATTATATAGCCCCCTCTCCAAATGCCTCTTTAAATTGGTTGGCAATAATTTTTCTTTTATCTAGGGTTGAGTCTAATTCCTTGTACTGAAGAGCTCCATAATTACATGATTTTACACACTGTGGGTCTCCTTTGCACAAATCACATTTAATTACTTCCTTAAGTCTTATACTGTAAGTCATATTTCCAAAGGGGCAGGCACTTACACACATCTTGCAGCCGATACATTTTTCTTTGTCATAATTCACAACGCCTGTTTTTTCATCCTTTGTGAGAGCATTAACCACGCATACCTTCACACAGTGGGGCTCATCACATTGCAAACACGTCATAGGAACTTGCAGTCCTACATCTTCATAAAACATTACTGATATTGCAGAATCCTTTGGGTTGAATGTGTCGCTTTTGCTGTAGGAGCATGCTAATTCGCATGTTCTGCAGCCGGTACATTTGTCAGGTGATACTACTAATCCTTTAGCCATCAAAAAACCTCCTTTTAAAGTAATAAGTATTAACCACTTATTTTAATCATTGATTAAAATAAAAGGGATACAAATTAACTATGTTAATTTGTATCCCTTTGCAAAATGGCGGGTGTAAAAATTGCTTTTTACGCCTATTGTTCATAGAAGCCCCTTAGGTTTCTATGAATCGGGAATATGTTAACCTCCTGCAACCGGAGGAAATATTGCCAGCACATCATTGTCCTTCACAAATGCATCAGTATCGCTGTATATGCCGTTTACTAAAACTAAACCTAATTCTTCTTTCTTTATTTTCAATGAATCAAGAATATCTATTATTTTAGCTTCATCATTAAATGTTAAACGTTTGTACTTGAATCGACCAACTCTGAATGAAGCAAACAACCTTACTTCAACTTCCATATAACCACCTTAAATAATTATAACACTAATAAATAAATAATTCAATAAGATTTTCGAATTAAATGGTAAGTGAGGGGAATTCTGGAGACGGACTGAAGTGACCCATTAAAATTCACAGCATGTTTTGATTTATGAAAAAATAAAATTAAATAATTGGAAATCCATGTTATAATGTAATAGAAATAATTATGTCAGTTTTCAGAAGCGAGGCATTTTAAAGTCTGTCCCCAGAATTCCCACTAAGAGAGGTGATGTTGTGAAAAGAGTGATTAGATTAATTGTTGTGGATTTGCTAATTTTTTCGTTTACTGTTGTTTTTGCTAATTCCGGACCGGTATATATGACGGGGCTTCCTTCGTCGGGTGTATTAGCGGTCGATAAAAATTCTCCCATTGAAGTAAATAAAGAGAATTTGACGTTTGATTTTTCCGGTGAGGAAAAGCATTATGCTCCCATTGGCATAGTTACTGCAGAATATGAAATGGTTAATCCTACAAATGATTATTTAACAGTACAAATGGCATTTCCCTATATTGGGAATTTAGGATCTGCTTCAAATGAAAATATTAAAATAACTGTTGACAATGAAGAACTTCCATACGAGGTTTATTTAGGAGAAACAGTAAAAAGTACGCAGTGGTGGTGCCAGGCACCACCATAAAGAAAGGAAGGTGAAACAATGCCGTTACAGATTATTAGAAATGATATAACAAAAATGGATGTGGATGTTATTGTAAATGCTGCGAATTCTGCTCTTAAAATGGGCGGTGGTGTTTGCGGAGCTATTTTCAAGGCGGCCGGGGCGAAGGAGCTTCAGGCTGAATGTGACTCAATTGGAGGATGTGAAACAGGGAATGCCGTTATAACAAGAGGGTACAAGCTTACTGCAAAGCATATTATACATACTGTGGGACCCATATGGAATGGCGGAAATAATGATGAAGAAAAACTATTAAGAAGCTGTTATATGAAATCTCTAAATTTAGCTAAGGAATTCAAATTAGAATCCATAGCATTCCCTTTAATATCCTCAGGAATTTACGGTTATCCTAAGGGGGAAGCATTTAAGGTGGCGGTAACTTCAATACAGGACTTTTTATTGGAAAATGAAATGATGGTTTATTTGATTGTTTTTGATAAAGCTGCAGTTGAAATAAGTGAAAAACTATACACATCTATTGAAAAATATATTGATGATAAATATGTTGATGAGAATGCTGAAATTAGAGAGAACAGATTTTTAAATGAAGAGATTCAGTTTAATTATTCAGTGTCTGAATCAAAAATGAGCAAGGCTCTAAAGGGGAATAAAAGCTTAGAAGATATTGTATTTCAGTTAGAAGAAACCTTTTCTGAAATGCTTTTAAGATTAATAGATGAAAAGGAAATGACTGATGTGGAAACTTATAAAAAGGCCAATATTGACAGAAAGCTCTTTTCTAAAATTAGGACAGATAAATATTATAAACCAAGAAAGGCAACTGCCCTTGCTCTTTGTATTGCTTTGGAATTAAATGTAGACCAAACAAAGGACTTGCTTGGAAGAGCCGGTTATGCTCTTTCTCACAGCAGCAGATTTGACATAATAGTGGAATATTTTATTGCCCAGGGTGTTTATAATATTTTTGTAATAAATGAAGCTTTATTTGCATTCGAAGAAAATTTGTTAGGGGTATAATGTCGCATTAAAAGCGACCACTTATATTTATAAAAGTGATATTCTTCAATTAATAAACTATTGGAGGTATTAAAATGAACGAAAATTTAACGGAATTAGTATTCATATTGGACAGAAGCGGTTCAATGTCAGGTCTTGAAAGGGATACAATCGGCGGATTTAATTCTATGCTTGAAAAACAGAAAAAGGAAAGTGGAGAGGCATTTGTCACTACAGTATTGTTTGATGACAAATATAAATTGCTTCATGACAGAAATGATATAAAACGCGTTAATGCAATAACAGAAAAGGAGTATTATGTACGAGGTTCTACCGCATTGCTTGATGCAATCGGTATTACAATCAATAATATTGGTATAGCTTTGTCAGATACAAATGAAGAAGAAAGACCGGGAAAGGTATTGTTTGTTATAATAACTGACGGTATGGAAAACTCAAGCAGGGAATTTTCTTATGAAAAGATTAAAGAAATGGTTGAGCACCAAAAATCTAAATATGCTTGGGATTTTATATTTCTTGGTGCTAATATTGATGCTATTATGACTGCTGGTTCTTTTGGTATCAGTGCAGACAGGGCTGCAAATTTTGTAAGCGACAGTTCGGGAACACAATTGAATTACAGAGTTGTCAGCGAAGCTGTAAGTTGCATCAGAAAAGGTAGAAATGTAGATGCAAGCTGGAAAAAGGAAATAGAAAAAGACTATAAAAGAAGGGGATAACCCTTGCGATGACGCCTGGCACCATCTGAGAAAATAGTGGGTGATATTTGTAATGGATTACAAGGTTTTAACAAGCGAACATATGAAAAGAGTAATATTTTTGGTTGACATGAATGCCTTTTATATAAGTTGCGAAAAAACTCGCCATCCTGAAATTGAAGGTAAGCCTGCAGCTGTTGCAGGTGATCCTGTGAACCGTGCGGGAATAATACTTACTGCAAATTATGAAGCGCGAAAACATGGTATAAAAACAACCATGATACTAAGGGAGGCTTTTCAGCTATGTCCTGATTTAATTATAATTCCACCTGATCATAGCTTTTACGAGAAGAAGTCCAAGGAAGTTATGCAAATTTTGTCAAGCTATACTCCCGTAATTGAGCAAAACAGCATTGACGAGGCTTGGTTGGATATGACCGGCTGTGAGGGTTTATTTGGTCAGCCATTAGAATCTGCAAGAAATATAATGGACAGAATTAAGGATGAAATAAATTTGTGGTGTTCAATTGGAATATCTGAAAATAAATTTTTGGCAAAAATGGCTTCGGAAATGAAAAAGCCATTAGGTATTACAGAGCTATGGATAAAGGATATACAGGAAAAGTTGTGGCCTTTGCCGGTTAACTATATGTACGGAGTAGGTAAGCAGACAGCTAAAAAGCTTAACAGTATAGGTATTTCCACAATTAAGGAATTAGCCATGACAAACAGAGAAGATATTTATCATAAATTAGGAAAAACAGGGATTGAATTAGCTCTACTGGCAAACGGCATTGATAATTCTCCAGTAACAGTGAACAGGGAGGACATGAAATCCATAAACAGGTCAACCACGTTACCACATGATATTACAGACATAGAATATGCTAAGGCAATATTGATGGAATTATCCGATGATATAGGTATGACCGCCCGCAAAAACGGCAAAAAAGGGCATACCGTTCAAATAACAATCAAATATTCAAATTTTAACACGATAACAAGACAAATGGCTATAAGTCCAACCTGCAATATTAAGGATATTTATACTGCATGTGTAAAGCTTCTTGAAAGCAATTGGAGCAATGAGCCCGTGCGTCTTTTAGGTATAAGTTTAAGTGGCTTTCAAAACGAGAGCGAGCAAATATCCCTTTTTAATTTGGTGGATACGAATGAATCTAAAAGCGATGATAAAATTGATAATTTAGAAGATGCAATTCTGAAAATCCGAAAAAAGTACGGAACGAAAATCATAAAACCGGGTATACCTCATAAAAATAACTAATGGTGCCATCTCTGATGGTGCCTGGCACCATCAGAGATGGCACCATTAACTACTAATTTATTATTTCGTATGTACCTCTAACCATGAAAATGGCATAGTCATTCGTATAGGCACCTCGCCCATCATCTCTTGGCACTATCATTAAATGATTGGGGACAAATTCCATTCCGGCAACAAAATCCTTGCCGGCCGTAACGTTTGAAATCCCGCCCATTTCACTTCCTATTACAAAAGCTTTACCGCCTCTTAATATAAGCTCTGTGCCTGCCCCGGCAATCAGTTTTTCACCGGCATGTATTTCTACTACCTCCAAGGCTGCTGAAGAACCGCCGGTACCACCACTTGAAGCCAAGTTATCAACTTTTTCGTGCAAATCATCCAATTCGTCTAATTTGTAATCGCTGATTAGTGCTTTTATGCGGTCATTTAAATAGCTTAAAACAACAATGGGGTCATTGGAATCTCCCGGAGCGGCGTAAATGACTGCAGTGAGTGCCATTGCAAAAATTATTGTAAATATGATTATCTTTTTCAATTTAACAACTCCCTTAAAAGTATATTGACATTTTACACTAAATAAGTATAAATATCAACATAAAACAATGGAAATCTTATAGACATAATTTAACAAAGTGTTTAACTTTGCATTGAATTAACTAAAGTGAAATGATATAATTGCAAAGGAGAAAACAGTTTGACAAATTTTATTGAAGAAGGTTAAATTTATGTTTAGATTATGTATGACAGTAAACAAATTATTTAAGCTGCCGGTACATCCCTTTAATTTAAATAATGAAGGCAAAAAAACTTACGCTCAGTGGCAATATGAAAAGGGAATAGATACTATTAAGTTTTACCTTAAGCACAATACTGTTGATGAAATGTTTAAGGATAAAGTTGTTTTAGACATTGGCTGCGGAGCCGGAGGGAAAACAATTTATTATGCTTCAAAAGGTGTAAAAGAAATAACAGGTATTGAAATATTGGAAAAGTACAGAAATGAAGCAGAAAACTTGGCAATGAACT
>Ga0265293_10011174_pt1 | contig 12288 bp, 10 predicted proteins | sample Munlanlewell138R_FD_192505 | JGI IMG/M metagenome (GOLD analysis project Ga0265293, IMG submission 192505) | Leachate microbial communities from a municipal landfill in Southern Ontario, Canada - Leachate well 138R | ecosystem: Engineered > Solid waste > Landfill > Unclassified | place: Canada... | reverse complement strand
GGCCCGGCGCGCCCTCAGGGCCCGTTAGGCCTTACAATGAGCGCTCCACGTTCAAGACAAGGTATGCCACGCGCCGTGAACACCCTGACCCGGACACTGCTCATCGCCCTGCTGGCCCTGATCGGCGCCGGCGCCTGGGCGGACAGCCTGCGTTTCGGCGGCGACGTTTTTGCCAACAACAATAATAGTAGCCAAACGACGTTTTTGCCCGTCGAGCAGGCCTACCAGCTGCACCCACGCCTCGCGGGTGATGACCTTGTACTCGATTGGCAGATTGCGCCCGGCTACTACCTTTATCAGGAGCAGTTCAAAGCCGTTCTTCTGCGCCCCGGCGCACCCGAGCTGATCCTTGAAACACAGTTTGTCGAGGGTGTGCGCCGGTACGACGACTACTACGCCAGAGAGCTGGAAGTCTATTACGACACCACCAGCGTCACCGTCCCGCTTCCGGCCCTGACCGATGCCGTGCAGGTGCGAGTCTCTTCCCAGGGCTGCGCCGATGCAGGCCTGTGCTACCCGCCGCGCACCCATCTCGTCACCATCGACCCGATCACCTCCGTCGTCAGGGTGAGCGATGCCCTGCCCGGCTCCGCTCCCGCGCCTGTCGCAGAAACCCGCACGCTGCCGGTCATTCTCGCCTTTGCCCTCATCGGCGGCCTGATTCTCAACCTTATGCCCTGCGTCTTCCCAGTGCTGTCCATCAAGGTCATGAGTCTGACGGCGTCGAGCACCACGGCCCGCGGGCGCTATCATCATGGCCTCGCCTATACCGCGGGCGTGGTAGCCAGCTTCGTGGCGGTGGCCCTGCTGCTGATTGCGCTGCGCGCGGGCGGCGAAGCCCTGGGCTGGGGCTTCCAGCTCCAGTCACCCGGTTTCGTGATCGCCCTGACCTACCTGTTTTTCGTCATGGGTCTGAGCTTTTCGGGCTTCTTCCAGGCCGGCACCGCCCTGATGAATCTCGGCCAGTCGGCATCCCAGGGGAATGGACTCGGCCACTCTTTTTTCACCGGCGTTCTCGCGACGGCGGTGGCAAGCCCCTGCTCGGCGCCCTTCATGGGCGCCGCGCTGGGTTTTGCCCTCACCCAGGCCACCGCCACCGCGCTGCTGGTGTTTGCCGCGCTCGGCTTCGGCATGGCTTTGCCCTTCCTGGTGCTCACCTGCGTGCCGGGCCTGATGCGACGCCTGCCCAGGCCCGGCCCCTGGATGGAAACGCTCAAGGAATTGCTGGCATTTCCCCTGTACCTGACCTCCATCTGGCTGCTGTGGATTCTCGGCCGCCAGACCAACAGCGACATGCTGAGCCTCACGCTGGTGGGGCTCACAGCACTGACGTTCGCCATCTGGCTGTGGAACCGCGGCGGCAGAGCCGCCAGGGCGCTCGCCGTGCTCGCGGTGTTCGCCGCCATTTTCTACCCTTTCCGCGAACTGTCGGAGGAACCGCAAGCGAGCATCTGGGAGCCCTACAGTGCCGCGCGCCTGGAACGGCTGCTGGGGGAAAAGCGCAACGTGTTCGTCAACCTGACCGCCGACTGGTGCATCACCTGCCTGGCCAACGAGCGCGTCGCGCTCAGCTCCAGCGACTTCGCCAACCTGCTCGAGGAGCGCAACATCGTCTATCTGAAGGGTGACTGGACCAACCAGGACGCGGAGATCACCGCGCTACTCAATGACAACGGTCGCAGCGGCGTGCCCCTCTACCTTTATTATTCCAGGGGCAAGGCCCAACCGCAGATTCTGCCGCAGATTCTCTCTCCCGGCATCGTGCGGGATACGCTATCGTCGAATTGACTGGCACACCTGTCGGCTACAGGTGTAGCTGTAAGCCATAAGCTTTAAGCAGGAATGGGGGAGAACGGAGTTCTGCCAAGGTTTAGCTTATAGCTCAACCACGACGCGCAGCCCAAACCTCCAGACTATGCGCAACATAACCCCAAGATCCCCACCATATCGACGAAGTTGCCGCATTTTCGCCAAACGCCCGGAAAACATCCGGAATCTGGTGCTCTTTTGCTGCGAACGTCGCTTTTCACCGCACCCCAGCAGCACCTAAAAAATAGATTTGTCGGGAAAATCAGCTAATCATTGGGCAACGTGTGGCCAACGTCGGCAAACCTGCCAGAGTATTGGACATTGCTTTTTTTTTGCGGCAGACTCGCCAGCATTGCGAAGGATTCAGGTTTTACCCATGGCTACCATTCTCGTGCTCAACGGCCCCAATCTGAACCTGCTCGGAAGCCGTGAACCCGGCATCTACGGAAACGACAGTCTCAACGACATCAACCAGCGTCTCCAGGCCCTCTGTATCGACAAGGGCCACCACTTCCAGACGCTGCAAAGCAATGCCGAATACGAGCTGATCGACCGCATTCACGACGCGCGCATGGAAGGAGTCAACTTCATCATCTTCAATCCTGCGGCCTTCACCCACACCAGCATCGCCCTGCGCGACGCCCTGCTGGCGAGCGAGATCCCTTTCATCGAAGTACATCTGTCGAATGTTCACAGCCGTGAGCCGTTCCGGCACAAGTCCTATTTCTCCGATATCGCCCAGGGCGTCATTTGCGGCCTTGGCCCCATCGGCTACGAACTGGCGCTCACTGCCGCGCTGTCACAGTTTCCCAACTAATCATCGAAAACCTTTCAGGAATCAGATCATGGATATCCGCAAGATAAAGAAACTCATCGAGTTGCTCGAAGAATCCAACATCGGAGAAATCGAGATCAAGGAGGGTGAAGAGTCAGTGCGCATCAGCCGCGCAGGCTTCGGCGCCCAGGCGCCCCAGGTGTACATGCCCCCGATGGCCGCGGCGCCCGTCGCTGCCCCCCAGGCGGCGCCCGCTGCTGGCGCACCGGCAGACGATGTCGCTCCCGAGCCCGAGGGACACCTGGTGAAATCCCCCATGGTGGGCACGTTCTACCGCTCCCCCGCGCCGGGCGCCGCGCCTTTCGTCGAAGCTGGCCAGAAGGTCAACAAGGGCGACGTGCTGTGCATCGTCGAAGCCATGAAAATGATGAACCAGATCGAAGCCGACAAGGCTGGCACCGTCGGCGCCATTCTCGTCGAAGACGGCGAGCCCGTGGAATTCGACCAACCGATGATCACCATCCTCTGACGCGGGGCGAGACCATGCTGGATAAAGTCCTTATCGCCAACCGGGGCGAAATCGCCCTGCGCATCCTGCGCTCCTGCAAGGAGCTGGGCATTCGCACGGTGGCCGTTCACTCCAAGATCGACGCCGACCTCAAGCACGTGCGTCTCGCCGACGAAAGCATCTGCATCGGCCCCAACCCATCTTCGGAAAGCTACCTCAACATTCCCGCCATCATCAGCGCCATGGAAGTCACCGATGCCGTGGGTGTTCACCCAGGCTACGGTTTTCTTGCCGAAAACGCCGATTTTGCGGAAATGGTGGAACGCAGCGGCTTCACCTTCATCGGCCCCACCCCCGATGTGATTCGCCTGATGGGCGATAAAGTGTCGGCCATCGACGCCATGCGCAAGGCCGGTGTGCCGACCGTGCCGGGCTCCAACGGCCCCATCACCGACGATGAAGACCACACCAGGAAGATCGCCAAGGAGATCGGCTACCCGGTGATCATCAAGGCCGCCGCAGGCGGCGGCGGACGCGGCATGCGCGTGGTGCACAGCGAGGCCAACCTGCTCAAGTCGATCAGCATTACCCAGTCCGAAGCCAAGGCCGCCTTCGGCGACGCCACGGTCTACATGGAAAAATTCCTCGAAAACCCGCGCCACGTCGAAGTACAGGTGCTTGCCGACGGCCAGGGCAATGCCATCCACCTGGGCGACCGCGACTGCTCCCTGCAGCGCCGCCACCAGAAGGTGCTCGAAGAGGCGCCCGCGCCCGGCATCCCCAACGACGCGCGCGAAGAGGTTTACGCCGCCTGCGTCAAAGCCTGTATCGACATCGGCTACCGCGGCGCCGGCACCTTCGAATTCCTCTACGAGGATGGCCGTTTCTATTTCATCGAGATGAACACCCGCGTGCAGGTGGAACACCCGGTGACGGAAATGATCACCGGTATCGACATCGTTCGCGAGCAGTTGCTCATCGCCAGCGGCAAGCCCCTCAGCATCCAGCAGAAGGACGTCACCTTCACAGGTCACGCCTTCGAGTGCCGCATCAACGCCGAAGACCCACGCACCTTCATGCCGAGCCCCGGCAAGGTAGTGAACTTCCATCCCCCTGGCGGCAACGGCGTGAGAGTGGATTCCCACCTCTATTCCGGCTATTCGGTGCCACCCAATTACGATTCGCTGATCGCCAAGGTCATCACCCACGCGCCCAACCGCGAAGCGGCGCTGGTGCGCATGCGCAACGCCCTCGACGAGCTGGTGGTGGACGGCATCAAGACCAACACCGACCTGCAGCGCGATCTGGTAGTAGATGAAGGTTTCAAACGCGGCGGCGTGAACATTCACTACCTTGAGAAGAAGCTCGGTCTCTGATGCCCTGGCAGCAACTGCACATCGTCGCCGCGCGGCCCCGGGCCGAAACGGTAGAGGACGCCATGCTCGACAGCGGCGCCCTCTCCGTTTCGATGACCGATGACGCCGACACCCCGGTGCTCGAACCCGGCGTGGGCGAAACCCCGCTCTGGGATCAGGTGCGCATCACCGCGCTCTATGAAGACGGCAGCGATACCGCCGCCATCAGCGCGCAGCTGTGTGCCGCGCTCGGCATCGTCGCGAGCGCCCTGCACTGGGAATACCTGGCGGACCAGCCCTGGGAGCGCGCCTGGATGGATCACTTCGAACCCATCCGCTGCGGCGACCGGTTGTGGATTTGCCCAAGCTGGAAAGCGCCGCCCGACCCTCAGGGTATCAACCTGATTCTCGACCCCGGCCTGGCCTTCGGCACCGGCACCCACCCCACCACTTTTCTGTGCCTCAGGTGGCTGGATGGCCTCGATCTCGCCGGAAAAACCGTTGTCGATTACGGCTGCGGCTCGGGGATTCTCGGCATTGCCGCGCTGCTGCTCGGCGCCGAAAAAGTCGTCGCTATCGACAACGACCCCCAGGCCCTGATCGCCACCCGCGACAACCTGAGTCGCAACGGACTCGCCGAAAGCCGTCTCAGCGCCTGCCTGCCGCCGGAAACGCCCGACATACAGGCCGACGTTGTCGTCGCTAATATCCTCGCGGGACCGCTGGTGAGCCTTGCAGAAAACATCACTGCCCTCGTCAAAGACCACGGGCTGCTGTGTCTGTCCGGCATCATGCCTCATCAGGCGACCGAGGTGCAGGCCGCCTACGAGACAGTGTTCCGGTTCTCGCCCGCCACCCGCCAGGACGACTGGGTGCGCCTGGATGCCCGCAAGAAATGACGGCGGTTTTTTACTGTCGAGCGGGCTCGCCGGGCACCTGAAAATCCGACGGCAAAACCCCGTGGCAATCAGCCTCAAGCAAGCCTTGCGGGTGCCGCACCGCAGCTGAAAAACGCCAGCGTCCGCGGCAAAGCAGTTTGTCATCCGCGTTCGAGGCGGTATCATATTGCCCCCCTCCCCCGACTACGCCAGAGCAGGAATCCCGGATTGTTCACCATAGGCACCTATTCGATCCCGACGCCCACGGTGCTGGCACCGATGGCGGGGGTTACCGATCTGCCATTCCGCCAACTGTGCAGAAGCTTCGGTGCCGGATTGACCGTGTCGGAAATGGTGACCGCCGATACCCGCCTGTGGCATACCGACAAGTCTCGCCGCCGCCTGCCTCACGCCAGTGAGCCGGAGCCGCGCGCGGTACAGATCGCCGGTGCAGATCCGCACATGCTGGCCCATGCGGCCCGCGAGAATGTGCGTCTCGGCGCGCAGATCATCGACATCAACATGGGTTGCCCGGCCAAGAAGGTTTGCAAGCGCGCCGCCGGTTCCGCACTGCTGGCGGACGAGCGCCTGGTAGGTGAAATACTGCGCAGCGTGGTCGGCGCGGTCGATGTGCCGGTGACCCTCAAGATTCGCACCGGCGCATCGCCCAGCGCACGCAATGCCCTGTCCATCGCCCGCATCGCCGAAGATGCCGGCATTCAGGCGCTGGCGGTGCACGGTCGCACGCGGGCCTGCAAGTTCAACGGTCATGCGGAATACGACACCATCGCCGCCATCGTCGACGCCATTGCCATTCCCGTCATCGCCAACGGCGATATCGACTCGCCGCACAAGGCGCGGGAAGTGCTCGCCCATACCGGCGCCAAGGCAGTGATGATCGGTCGCGCGGCGCAAGGCAGGCCCTGGATTTTTCGCGAGATCAACCAGTTACTCACCGCTGGCACCCTGCCCGCGTCACCCTCGTGGCAAGATATCCACCGGGTGCTCCGCGGCCACGTCGCAGCGCTGCACGATCATTACGGCGATTTCATGGGCGTGCGCATCGCCCGCAAGCATGTGGGCTGGTATCTGGAGACCCTGGAGGGCAAGGTTGCGCCCGGTGGACGCCAGCGCTTCAATGCGCTTGGCTGCTGCACCGAGCAATTGGACTTTATCGACACCTTTTTCACTACACAAAAAATCATTCAGGAACACGCGGCATGACAGGCGCCAACATTTTTACCCTCAAGGCTGAGAGCGAAGGTACCCTCGATATCGACCCCCGACCCAAGCCGGCCTCCCTGCGGGAGCAGGTGGAAGAGGCCATGGCACAATACTTCGCCGAACTGGACGGACAACCCACCACCGATCTCTATCAACTGGTGCTGGAACAGGTGGAAAGCCCGCTGCTCACCGCCGTCATGAACTACACCGGCGGCAACCAGAGCCGCGCGGCGGAAATGCTTGGGCTCAACCGGGGCACCCTGCGCAAGAAGCTCAAGCAATACGACCTGCTGTAATCCCACGGCAATGGATTCGACCCAACCTCAAGAGATGAGCATGACCGAGCAACTCAAACCCGTGCGCCGCGCCCTGATCAGCGTTTCCGACAAGACCGGCATTGTTGACTTCGCCCGCGCCCTGAACGCGCAGGGCGTGGAAATTCTGTCCACTGGTGGCACCTTCCGCCTGCTGAAAGAAAGCGGCATTCCCGCGCTGGAAGTGTCCGACTACACCGGCTTTCCCGAAATGATGGACGGCCGCGTCAAGACACTGCACCCGAAAGTGCACGGCGGCATTCTCGGGCGGCGCGGCACCGACGATGCGGTCATGGCCGAGCACGGCATCCAGCCCATCGACATGGTCGTGGTCAATCTCTACCCCTTCGCTGCCACCGTGGCAGACCCGAACTGCGACCTGCCCACCGCCATCGAGAACATCGACATCGGCGGCCCCACCATGGTGCGCTCCGCAGCCAAGAACCACAAAGATGTGGCGATTGTGGTCAATGCCAGCGACTACGCGCCCATTCTCGATGAACTCAAGGCCAACGGCGGCAAGCTGGGCTACGAGACGCGCTACGGGCTGATGGTGAAGGCGTTCGAACACACCGCCGCCTACGACGGTATGATCGCCAACCACTTCGGCGCCAGGAACACTAGCAACGAAAAACGCGACTTCCCCGACACCTTCAACCTGCAGTTCCTCAAGCAGCAGGAAATGCGCTACGGCGAGAACCCCCATCAAAAGGCCGCCTTCTACGCAGAAGCCGAGCCAAAAGACGCCAGTGTTGCCACCGCTCGCCAGCTGCAGGGTAAGGAACTGTCCTACAACAACGTGGCCGACACCGACGCGGCCCTCGAATGCGTGAAATCCTTCACCAAACCCGCCTGCGTGATCGTCAAGCACGCCAACCCCTGTGGCGTGGCCGTGAGCCTGGACGGTATCGGCGCCGCCTATGACCTCGCCTACCAGACCGATCCCGAATCCGCCTTCGGCGGCATCATCGCCTTCAATCGCGAACTCGACGCCAACACCGCCAAAGCCATCGTCGAGCGCCAGTTCGTGGAAGTGATCATCGCTCCCAAAGTCTCGCAGGAAGCACTGGAGATTACCGCCGCCAAGCAAAACGTCCGGGTTCTGGAGTGTGGCGAATGGGATGCCAGCCGCCCCGCCGCTTTCGATTTCAAGCCCCTGGATTACAAGAGAGTGAACGGCGGCTTGCTGGTGCAGGATGCCGACCTCGGCATGATCACCGAAGCGGACCTGAAAGTGGTGACCAGGCGCGCCCCCACTGAAGCGGAAATTCACGACCTGATCTTTGCCTGGAAAGTGGCCAAGTACGTGAAATCCAACGCCATCGTCTACGCCAGGAACCGCCAGACCATCGGCGTTGGCGCCGGCCAGATGAGCCGCGTCAACTCGGCGCGCATCGCCGCCATCAAGGCCGAACACGCCGGTCTCGACGTGAAGGGTGCGGTGATGGCCTCCGACGCCTTCTTCCCCTTCCGCGACGGCATCGACAACGCCGCCAATGTGGGCATCAGCTGTGTGATCCAGCCCGGCGGCTCCATGCGCGACAATGAAGTCATCGCCGCCGCCGACGAGCACGGCATCGCCATGGTCTTCACCGGCATGCGCCATTTCAGGCACTAAGTCGTTACAGAATGACAAAAAGCCCGGCATGCCGGGCTTTTGTCGTTTGAGCCGTCGGAAATTCAGGCTGCGGGCTGTAAGCTTCAAGCCGTAAGCAAGAGCACTGGAAGTGCCGGGTTTTGCTTATAGCTCTCTTGCAACCCGCAGCACAAGTTTCCGATTTATGTGTTCAGAAGCTCAGCCTCACACCCGCACCGAAACTGCGGTTGCTGTCATCATCGATAGTCGCAGTGAGTGACAGGCCAACGTTGGGCACGAAATACCACACCGCGCCCACACCGAAGTCCAGGCCATCGTCATCGACATCCACATAGGAAACGTCGGCGTTCAGCTCGAGATTATCCACAACATAGCTGCGCAGGCCCGCCGTCAAGGCAAAGCCATCGGCATCGTCCTTGATCCGGCCGCCGTAGCCTCTCGCTTTCACTTCGCCTTCGAGATAGCTCGCCACCAGGTGGAAACTGGAATTCGCGCCCAACCCCTGCTTGTAGCCGATGCCGAGATCGACGCTCTCCATCTCGACTTTCACGCCACCCGTGCTGTCATCCACATCGCTGTAACCGCCGCGCACAAACCAGTTGTCGGCAATGGCAAGGCTGCCGTCCAGGTAGTAACCCGTGGGGTCGAGCGAAATATCGTCCGGGTCCACCCGCAGGTAACCGCCTTCGACGTACGTGTACGATGGCTGGTCAGCCAGAACACCCAGCGAGGCCGTGGCAAAAACGCAAGCAAGCGTGAGCTTTCTCATATCCATAATGTACTCCATGCATTGATTGACCCCCGCCCGATGGGCAGGGGGGCGCAGTTATAGCGGAAGGCCGCTGCGGATACAAGAAAGCACTAGGGCGAACGGCAGCCCTCAGGGGATGTCTTTGTTACAATACCGGCCCTGATTGCGGCAAATCATGAACCCGGCCCAGCGGGTTCGCACTATTGCCAACCCGTATCCGGCCAGCTGGAAACGGCCACGTCATCGACAGACTCAACGACAGGTAGCACCATGAACATCCTCATTCTCGGAAGCGGCGGCCGCGAGCATGCCTTGGCGTGGAAAGCGGCGCAAAGCCCACTGGTCGATACCGTTTTCGTCGCTCCCGGCAATGGCGGCACCGCGCTTGAGCCGGGCGTCGAAAACCTCGTGGTCGATCTTACTGACTTCAAGGGCCTGGCGGACTTTGCCAAGCTCAACGGCGTTGGCCTGACCATCGTTGGCCCGGAGCAGCCGCTGGTGGATGGCGTGGTGGACTATTTCGAGGCCGAGGGCCTGGCCATCTTCGGTCCCCGCAAGGGCGCCGCGCAACTGGAAGGCTCGAAAGCCTTCACCAAGGATTTTCTGGCCCGCCACAACATCCCCACCGCCGAATACCAGAATTTCACCGACATCGAGCCGGCCCTCGCCTACCTGCGTGAAAAGGGCGCGCCCATCGTCATCAAGGCCGACGGCCTGGCGGCGGGCAAGGGCGTGATCGTGGCCATGACCCTGGAAGAAGCGGAAACCGCCGTGCGCGACATGCTGGCCGGCAACGCCTTTGGCGACGCGGGCAGCCGCGTGGTGATCGAGGAATTCCTCGACGGCGAAGAAGCCAGCTTCATCGTGATGGTAGACGGCGAGCACGTACTGCCCATGGCCACCAGCCAGGACCACAAGCGCGTGGGCGATGGCGACACCGGCCCCAACACCGGCGGCATGGGCGCCTACTCCCCCGCACCCGTGGTGACCGATGCCGTCTACCCGCGCGTGATGGACGACATCATCCTGCCCACCGTGCGCGGCATGGCCGCCGAGGGCAACACCTACACCGGCTTTCTGTACGCCGGACTGATGATCATGGCCGACGGCAGCCCCAAGGTGATCGAATACAACTGCCGCTTCGGCGACCCGGAAACCCAACCCATCCTGATGCGCCTGCAATCCGACATCGTCGCCCTGTGCCTGACCGCGCTGGATAAAAAGCTCGACGATGCCAGCGCCAACTGGGACCCACGCGCCGCCGTGGGCGTGGTACTCGCCGCCGACGGCTATCCCGGCGACTACCCCAAAGGCGACGTCATCAACGGCCTTCCCGATACCGACAGCGAAGACACCAAAGTCTTTCATGCCGGCACCACCATCCGCGACGGCCAGGTGGTCACCAATGGCGGGCGCGTACTCTGCGTCGTCGGCCTTGGCGATACCGTCAGCGACGCCCAACAGCGGGCCTATCACCAGGCCAGCGAAATCAGCTGGAAGGGCAAATACATGCGGCGAGATATCGCCTACCGGGCTGTCGCTCGGGAACAGCAGCCGCAGGATGAGTGACATTCAGGGCATCACCGGAGCCCGGCGCGACCCCATCCGACGAACGGCACGATAACGGCGACGAAAGGCCCGCAAAGCCGGGCTCAATGGCTTGTTTTAAATAGCCACTTTCCTTATGGTCATCCCATGTTAGCAGGGGTGACGCCGTAGGGCCGGTCCGCTATAAATAGGCGCACCTGCTACCTCGTTTTTGACCGTCACTGAATCGCCAATAATCAGAGCCAGACAATGAAGTCACTTGCTCAAGCCACTCAACGGACTCCGCACCCCCTGGGCGCCTTGTCTGAGCCCATGGGTATAGATCTCGGTGGTTTTCACGTCCGCATGGCCCAATTGTTGCTGCACTGTGCGGATGTCGGCACCGGACTGAAGCAAGTGCGTAGCAAAGGAGTGGCGCAGCGTGTGGCACGAAACCGCCTTTCGGATTCTTCCATCACAGGCCGCCTTCTTTACCAGCTTATTAAGGTTATTTTCATCGAAATGATGTCGCCGCAGGCAACCGTTGCCCGGATCGACACTCAAACGGGACGCAGGGAAGAGGTAGTGCCAGCCAAGCTCATAAGGAGCCGAGGGATATTTTCGCGCCAGAGCATCCGGCAGCCAGACACCACCATATTGCTCCGCCATTCGGTCCTGCTCCAGAAACATCCCAACTTGGCGGACCTGCGTTCGCAGTGCGGGAAGAAGCTCATCCGCCAGCGTCACCAGCCGATGCTTTCCACCCTTTCCATTGATGACTCGCACTTGACGATAATCAAAATCGATATCCTTGACCCGCAAGCGCACCAGCTCAATACGACGCAACCCCGAACCGTACATCAGCGCCACCATCAGGTAATGCATACCCTTCAGCGCTGCCAGAAGAGCCGACACCTCGACCTGAGTGAGCACCACAGGCAACTTACGGCGGCGCTCCGCGCGCCTGAAGCCTGCCAGTTCACCCACCTGCTGGCCCAGAAACTTCGTCTTGAGAAAGACGATCGCGTTGAGCGCCAGAGCCTGGGTAGCAGCGGAAACATGCCTTTCGGTAGCCAGATACGTCAGAAAGCGGGCGATATGCTCATCTCCCAACACCGACGGATGCTGCTTACCGTTGAACAATATAAAAAGCTTGATCCAGTACAAGTAGGTATCGATCGTACGCCGACTGTACCACTGCAACTGCATGTAGTCGGCGATAGACTTGAGAAAGGGGGACTTGGACATGGCTGACATCTCATCCTTGAAATGTGGAGAGAGGTTTATACCTTCTGGCACCGAACATGTCGAGAGGCACCACCTTCTAATTCCTGAAGAGAACTCAGCTTCACCGAAAAATTTTTTAGAAACAATTAGTTATGGACTTCACAAGAATGACAGAAAGTATCAAAAGGTATACCTTCTAGGGCCTGTTCACACTAATTTTGATATAATTGCCTCATGGAAATTACCTTGCAGCAATTCAAACTTATCGAGCCGTTGTTGCCTGTCCCCCGAGGCAACGTAAAAATCTCCAATTTACAAGTGCT
>Ga0265293_10011173_pt1 | contig 12289 bp, 9 predicted proteins | sample Munlanlewell138R_FD_192505 | JGI IMG/M metagenome (GOLD analysis project Ga0265293, IMG submission 192505) | Leachate microbial communities from a municipal landfill in Southern Ontario, Canada - Leachate well 138R | ecosystem: Engineered > Solid waste > Landfill > Unclassified | place: Canada... | reverse complement strand
GCCAATTTTTGCATGATCATAAGTAATACCGCCTTGCAAATATGCTATATAAGGTGGTCTAACAGGTGCATCAGCACTTAGCTCTATAGAAGCACCCTGTACAAATCCTCCTGAAGCCATTATAACCTGATCACTGTATCCAGGCATATCCCAAGGTTCAGGACTGACAAAGGAATCCACAGGAGAACCGGCTTGTATTCCTCTGCAAAATGATATTAAAGCCTTTCTATCATGAAATTTTATAGCTTGTATTATATCACTTCTGCTTGAATCAAAGCTAGGATTTACTTCATAACCAAGAGCAGAGAAAATTTTAGAACAGAATACTGCTCCTTTAACCGCCTCTGAAACTACATGGGGAGCTAAAAACAATCCTTGGAACAACAATCTAGTAATCCCTAAGGTTGCTCCGCATTCCTTGCCAATTCCAGGAGCTATCAGCCTGTCGGCAGCCATCTCCACATATTTTCCTTTACCTGCAACATAGCCACCTGTAGGAGCAATACTGCCTCCAGGATTCTTAATTAAGGAACCTGCTATTATATCTGCACCCTTTTGAGTTGGTTCATAAAAATCTAAAAATTCGCCATAACAATTATCAACCATGCAGCAGATTTCAGAGTTCAGGGATTTTACAAAGCTTATACCTTCTTCAATCTCTTTTAGACTTAAAGATTTTCGCCATGCATAGCCTGTAGATCTTTGTATCAATACTAATCTGGTTTTGGGATTAATACTGTTTTTAATACCATCATAATCAAAGCTGCCATTTTTTAATAAGTCTACCTGTCTATATGTAATATTGTAATCTCTCAAGCTTCCGCTGATAAGATTATTAATTCCAATAATGTTATCCAAAGTATCATAGGGTTTGCCTGTTATTGCTAGGAGCTCATCACCTGGTCTCAAAATTCCATAAAGGCAAAGTGATAAGGCATGAGTACCTGATACTATATTAGGTCTCACCAAAGCATCTTCGCATTGAAAAACATCCGAATATACTTTATCTAATGTTTCTCTTCCTATATCTCCATATCCATATCCGGTGGAATAATTAAAATGTATATCACTCAATCTATTTTTGTGCATACTGTCTAAAACTTTATACTGATTATATTCTCTTATTTCTTCAATAAATGAGAATTGACTTTTAACTTCTTCCTCACACCTTTGAGCCAAACTGACAATTCTATTATCAATATTGAAATTATTTATTAAATAATCCTTTGTAATATTATGCATCTTTTCACCTTAGTCTTGCTTGCTGCTATTTTCTGCAGATTTATCAGTAAAAGTAAAGTTTACAGGTTTTTGAGGTATCAAAGTGGAAACAGCATGCTTATATACCAACTGTTGTTTTCCGTCTCCATCTAATATTATTGTATAGTTATCAAATCCCTTAACTACCCCTTTCAGCTGAAAACCATTTATCAAGTAAACAACAATTGGTGCACGCTCTTTTCTCACTTGATTTAAAAAAACATCTTGCAAGTTTATGGTTACCTTATTCATTTCAACCCCTCCAATAATAAATAACTTGAATTACTAAACATATATATTTAAGAAAAAATTTCCTTTAGCTATATATATTATTATATTAATGACTGATATTTATTCTATATTAAACTAATTTTTCCTGCTGCATATCTTATAATATTTTCTACTATATGATCAAAACAAGGATAATTATCAACATTTATCCAAAACACTCTTTTGTCATTTCTAAACCATGTAAGCTGTCGTTTTGCAAATCGTCTTGTATTCCTTTTCAATAAATTTATTGCTTCCTCCAGAGAATATATACCTTGTATGTATTCAATAATTTCCTTATATCCTAATGCTTGAAGAGCTGTACAATCTTTACTATAACCCATCTCCATCAATTTTCTAACTTCATCTATAAGACCACTCTGAAGCATCTGATCCACCCTATTATCAATTCTATCATACAATTTGCTTCTTTTCATATTAAGGCATATATAAACATACTCATACTTACAAGGTTGTTGCTTTGACATGAGTTGAAAATATGATATAGGCTTACTTGTATGCTTATATACTTCTAGTGCTCGTATAATCCTTTTGAGATCATTAGGATGTAATTTATTATAAGATACTTCATCAACATCCTTCAACATATTGTGAACATATTTATTTCCTTTTTCAATAGAAATTCCCCTCATTTTACTTCGATAGTCTTCATCAATAATAGAATCAGTAAAATCTAAATTATTGAGTAAAGAGTTTATATATAGACCTGTGCCTCCTGCAATTATAGGCAGGTTTCCTTTGGCATTTATCTCGTTGATATATTTCTCAGCTTTTTCTCTGAATAATGCTACACTAAAGCTCTCGTTCGGGTATAGTTCATTCAGCATATAATGCTTTATGCCCTCCATTTCATCCTTGCTTAACTTAGCAGTACCAATATCCATGTATTTATAAACTTGAGCAGAGTCTGCTGATATTATTTCACCGGATATTTTTTTGGCCAATTGTATAGCAATACTGCTCTTTCCCACTGCCGTAGGGCCAGCTATTATGCATAATTTTTGCTTCAAATCCATCACCTTATATAATTCTTTTAAATTTTTTTTCTATTTCATTTTTACCTAGCGTTATTACAGTAGGTCGCCCATGGGGACAAGTATAGGGTTGTTCTGTATTAAATAGCTTAGTGATAAGCTCTTCAATTTCTTTATTAGTCAAGCTCTCCCCAGCTTTTATTGCAGATTTGCACGCCATTTGTATTATGGTTTTTTCATAGATGGCAGAAAAATCTTTTCTATATTCATTAATGGTATCTAATAATTCAGATATCATAGCTCCAGAACAAGGTTGACCCAATATAATGGGAACCTGGCGAACAGCTAAGGAATTTTCTCCGAAAAATTCTATATCAAAGCCTAACTGGTTTAATATATCGATGCCTGCCTCTACTAAATTTTTTTCTTTGGGAGTAAGCTCAATAATAATTGGCATTAAAAGAGGTTGCTGATCAATGTTTTTTTGCTTACTTCTAATCATCAGTTCTTCATAGATTATTCTTTCATGGGCTGCATGCTGGTCTATCATCATAAAGGTATCATCTTTTTGATATATTATATAAGTATTAAATATCTGTCCAATTATAAGACCGGAAGATGATACATATCTTTTCTCCGTTTTATTAATCAGCATCCCATCATTTGCGTTCTTACTGAATATTTCCGTTACACCAAGGGCTTTTTCTATAGCAGGTAGCATATTCATAGTATCGTATTTAACGTCATTCAGATTGTGAATTTCTTTTACACCAAAGCTATTTTTATCTTTAAAACTTTCAGTATATGGAGTTTCATTGCTGGTGAGAACCTGGGTTAAAGAATAATAAATCAGATTAAAAATACTTTTATTATCAGAAAACTTCACTTCAGCCTTTGTAGGATGAACATTTACATCAATTTTGTCAGGTTCAATGCTTATATTTAGTATGGCAACAGGAAATCTATTATTCATCAATAAAGACTTATAAGCTGTCTTGACTGCTTCTTTTAACATATTATTTCTTACCATTCTATTATTTATTGAGAAAATTATATAAGTTGAATTGCCTTTAGAAAACTCTGGCTTAGCTATATAACCATCAATTGACAATAATTCATTGGAGTAAGTTACAGGCAACATCATCTTGGCTGCTTTTATACCAAATATGCATTGTATCACTGAAAGCAGATCCCCATTTCCAGGTGTATGAAAAATTACTTTATCATCTACTATGTACTTTATTGCCACATGGGTATTAGAAAAAGCAATTTTCTCTACTGTATCAGAAATATAATTTAATTCAGTCCTATCACTTTTTAAAAATTTTAAGCGGGCAGGTGTATTATAAAACAAATTTTTAACCTTTATACTCGTGCCTATAGAACTACTAATATCTTTATTTTCAATTATTTTACCGGCTTTGATTAGCAAATTGCTGCCAAGAATATCATTTCCTGATTGGCTTTCAAGCTCTATATCTGCCACCGCAGCAATACTAGACATAGCCTCCCCTCTAAAACCAAGAGTCCTGATTTTTATAAGATCATCAATATCTTTTATTTTGCTGGTAGCATGTCTCTCAAATACGTGTGGCAAGTCATCCTTCATTATGCCCAGTCCATTATCGGATATGGAAATCAATGACTTTCCACCTTCTTTTACCTCAATAGTAATTGAAGTGGCTTCTGCATCAATAGAATTTTCCACTAATTCCTTAACTACTGAAGCCGGCCTATCAACAACTTCACCGGCAGCAATCTTATTTATGGTATCTTCATCCAACAGAATTATTTTACCCATATAATCCTCCATAGATCTTAAAATTAGTCAGAAGATGTCTTCAACTTTTCTTTTAACTCACATATCTTATTTAAGGCTTCAATCGGAGTCAAGTTATCCAGATCAAGACTTTTAATCTCTTCAGCTAATTGATAAATATTATAATTAAAAAGATTTAGCTCTTCTTCTTTTGCTTTCTTAATTTTTTTATTTTTTGGCTTTGACGTTATCGTCACTTGAGTATTTTTTTCGGATTTATCTAATACCTCTAAAATATCGTAGGCTCTATCCAATATTTCTTCGGGAACTCCAGCTAGTCTTGCTACATGTATACCATAGCTGCCGCTGATGCTTCCCCTTTTGATTTTTCGCAGGAAAATAATATCCTTCCCTTTTTCCTCTACAGCTATATAATAATTTTTTACTCCGGGCAATTTACTTTCCAATTCAGTTAGCTCATGGTAGTGTGTAGCGAATAAGGTCTTGCAACCTAATTTGGTTTTATCAGAGATATACTCAACACTGGACCAGGCAAGACTTAGACCGTCAAATGTACTTGTACCTCTTCCTATTTCATCTAGGACAACCAAACTATTTTCTGTAGCATTATTGATTATATTAGCCAACTCCGTCATTTCGACCATAAAAGTACTCTGGCCTGAAGCTAGATCATCGGATGCACCTACACGAGTAAAAATCCTGTCAACTACTCCTATTTTAGCATAAGATGCAGGCACATAACATCCTATCTGAGCCATAAGAACAATAAGAGCAATCTGCCTCATATAAGTAGATTTACCTGCCATATTTGGTCCAGTAATAATTAAAAGTCTGTTTCCATCACAATCCAATAAAGTATCATTGGAAACAAAGCCACCTTTGATGTCTTGCTCTTCAACTACAGGATGACGACCCTCCTTAATATTTAGATCATCAAAAACTCCTGCAATAGGTTTAATATATCCATTATTTTGCGCTACTTCAGCAAAGGAACATAGACAATCCAGAGTTGCTAATAGCTGGGCTGTTTCTTGTATCCTTTCTATATGATATCCTATTTCTTCTCTTATTTTTATGAAAGTTTCATATTCAAGATCAATAAGCTTTTCATCGGCATGTAAAACAACTTCTTCAAATTCTTTTAACTCAGGAGTTATATATCTCTCTGCATTTGATAAGGTTTGTTTTCTTATATAATCTTCTGGAATATTAGCAATATTAGCCTTTGTTACTTCAATGAAATAACCAAAAACTTTATTGTAGCCTATCTTTAAGGACTTAATTCCTGATTTTTGTCTCTCTTTTTGCTCCAGTTCAATAATCCATTGTTTACCATTCGTTGATGCCTTTTTGTATTTATCAATTTCTTCATTATAATCCTCTTTTATTAGATTACCTTCCTTGATGCTAAAGGGGGCTTCTTCATTTATAGAAAGATGGATAATTTCATATAAATCTTTAAGCTCATCAAAATTCTCATAGGTCATATTGAGCATAGCACTATTAAAATTCGAAAGGACCTCCTTAATATAAGGTAAATTTACTAAGGAATTTTTGAAAGAGATCAAATCTTTAGCATTTGCACTGCCCAAAGCAATTCTGCTTCCTAATCTTTCAATATCATATATTGAATTTAAATACTCTTTTAATTCCTCCCGAAGCAAAAATTTGTTGAATAATTCTTCTACAGAATCTAATCTATTATTGATCTCTTCTACAGATAAAAGGGGTTTTTCTACCCATTGCCTAAGCATTCTAGCTCCCATTGAGGTTCTCGTTTTATCAAGAACTGATAACAAGGCACCCTTCTTACTTCTATCTCTAATGGTTTCACAAAGCTCCAGATTTCTTCTTGTATTTTGATCCAAAATCATATAATTAGAAATACTATATAACTTTATTCTTTTTATATTATATAATGAGTTTTTCTGAACTTCATCCAAATAAAGCAACAGCGAACCTGCTGACTTAATAGAGGTTTCATTTTCTAGCCCGAGACCCTCTAGTGTCTCAACTTTAAACTGTCTTTTCAGTCTCTGAGTGCATTCGTAGAAATCATAATATCTTTTATCAAGAACTGATATAGTCTGATATGTCTCCTCTAGGCTTTCTAGGCTAATATTTAACAGAATCTCTGAGGGACTTATTCTATTTATTTCATCAATTGCTATATTCCATTTTTTTTCATCTATAGAAGTGGAGAAAAATTCCCCAGTTGATAAATCTATATAAGATAATGATATGTACGAATTAGAAATATAAATAGACATCAAATAATTATTTATCTTATCATCAAGCATAAGGCTGCTCGTTATTGTACCGGGCGTTATGACTTTAACAACCTCTCGCCTGACTATACCTTTTGCTAATGCAGGGTCCTCAACTTGCTCACAAATAGCTACTTTATAATTGTTTTCAATCAGTTTGCCAATATATGAATCTGCAGCATGGTATGGTATACCACACATAGGTGCCCTTTCTTCCATGCCACAATCCCTTCCTGTAAGAGTAATTTCTAGAACTTTTGAAGCTGTAATGGCATCGTCAAAAAACATTTCATAAAAGTCCCCAAGTCTGAAGAAGAGAATTTTATCCGTATGCTGTTTTTTAATTTCAAAGTATTGCTGCATCATTGGTGTCAATTGAGACATACCCTCACCTCTCTCCCAATATATTAATTATAACAAAAAAGCATGTATAAAAAAACCAGAGATTAACTCTGGCTTTTTATATTTTCTATTAGTTCTCCATGTAATGACCAGGAAAATACACCTGTTACTTTTACATTGACCAGATCACCGATATTTGTGTCTTTTCCTTCAAAATTAATAATCTTGCCGGTTCTGGTCCTTCCTGTCAATATGTCTTTATTTGTCTTACTGGGACCATCCACAAGAACCTCATAAACATTCCCTCTATATCCTTCATTTATATTTCTAGAAATCTGATTTTGAACTTCTATCAGCCTATCAAAATTTTTATGTTTTTCATCTTCTCTTATTTGATTTTCCATCCTTGCAGCAGGAGTTCCTTCTCTCTTTGAATATATAAAAGTAAAAGCTTGATCGAATCTGACCTTCCTTACTACATCCAAAGTTTCTTCAAAATCTATTGCTGATTCTCCAGGAAAACCAACAATAATATCTGTTGTCAATGCTATATTAGGCATTGCCTTTTTTACCTTGCTGACTTTTTCCAGATACTCTTCTTTTGTATATACTCTATTCATGGACTTTAAAATCTTGTTGCTTCCTGCCTGAAAAGGAAGATGTAAATGCTCGCATACTTTATTACACTCTTTTATAGCTAAGATCAACTTATCAGATAGATCCTTTGGGTGTGAAGTCATAAACCTTATGCGCTCTATGCCTTCTATTTCGTTAACTTTATATAAAAGATCGGCAAAATCGATATTTATTCCTAGGTCTTTTCCATAAGAATTAACATTCTGACCTAGGAGAGTCACTTCTTTACAACCACCTTCAGCAAGTTTATATATTTCATCAACTACATTTTCCGGTTTACGGCTTCTTTCTCTCCCTCTCACATAGGGAACTATGCAATAAGAACAAAAATTATTACAGCCATACATGATAGTAACCCAAGCTTTATGTTTTTCCTCCCTGTCAACAGGCAAGTTCTCAACTATAACTCCTTCACAATCCATAATATCTACAAGAGTACATTTTTCATGAAAGGCTTTCTCAAATATCTCAGGAAATTTATAAATATTATGGGTTCCAAATATCAAGTCTACATGCCTATACTTTTTTTTTATCATCTCCACGGCATGTTTTTGCTGCATCATACAACCGCAAACACCTATGATAAGCTCTGGCCTTGATAATTTTAAATTCTTCAAGGCACCAATATTGCCATAAAGCTTTAATTCAGCATTTTCTCTGACACAACAAGTGTTAAAAAGAATTACATCTGCTTTTTCATTATCATCTGTCTGATTGTAACCCATGTTTTTTAGTATTCCTTTTAGTTTCTCAGAATCAGAATTATTCTGCTGACAGCCATAAGTAATAATTCGAGCAAACTTTTTCTTTCCTGACGAATTATACTCATTTTCATTATTTCGGTTGATTCTTTGAATAATCTCATTTTGTCTTGCCAATTCTTCAGGCAAGATGTAGGTATTTTCTTTTTTTGTCATTTATTCTACCTCTGCTTAGTTTGAAACATTTTCACCTAGATAGGCTTTCCTTATTTCATCATTTTTAAGTAAATCCTGACCTTCACCTTTAAGCTTTATCATACCTGTTTCAATAACATAGCCTATGTGTGCGGTATGAAGTGCTGCATTAGCATTCTGTTCAATCAAAAGTATAGTAACGCCTTGATTGTGGATTTCCTTAATAATATTAAATATATCCTTTACTATCATCGGAGCTAATCCGAGGGACGGCTCATCCATCATCAACAACTTTGGTTTAGACATCAAGGCTCTGCCAACTGCTAGCATTTGTTGTTCACCACCTGATAAGGTTCCGGCCATCTGCCAACTTCTTTCTTTTAATCTAGGAAATAAGTTATAAACCCAATCAAGATCACTTTTTATAGTATTTACATCTTTTCTAAAAAAAGCCCCTAATCTAAGGTTTTCTAAAACCGTAAGGTTAGGAAATATTCTTCTTCCTTCAGGGACTAATGTTATTCCTTTTTTTACTATATCCTGAGTTTTCATGCCAAGCAGATTTACTCCATTATAAGTTATGCTTCCACTCTTTGGTTTAACAAGTCCTGTTATAGCTCTTAAAGTAGTGCTTTTGCCTGCTCCATTTGCACCTACTAAAGTAACAATTTTTCCTTCTTCTACCTCAAGACTTATACCTTTTAAAGCTTCAATTCCACCATATGCAACTACTAAATCCTCAATTTTAAGCATTCTCATCCACCCCCAGATAAGCCTCGATGACTCTTTGATTATTTTGAATTTCCTTGGGACTACCATGGGCAATAGTAATACCATAATCAAATACATAAATTCTTTCTGAGATTCCCATTACAACCTGCATGTGATGCTCTATCATAAATATTGTAAGATTAAAATCATCTCTTATCTGCCTTATAAACTTCGTAAGGTCTTCAGATTCTGTTGGGTTCATTCCGGCAGCAGGTTCATCTAATAAAAGCAGCTCAGGGCTTGTAGCTAAAGCTCTTGCAATTTCAAGTCTACGCTGTTTGCCATAGGGTAAGGAGCTGGATTTTTCATGTTTTTCATCAGCCAAACCTACAATCTCCAATAGCTCTAAAGACTTTCTCATCATTTTCCTGTCTTCATTTTTATACTTGGGCAATCTTAGCAAAGCTTCAAATACATTGGATTTAATATGAAGATGATTGGCAATCAACACATTTTCTAGGACACTTAAATCCTTGAATAACCTTATATTTTGAAATGTCCTAGCAATTCCAAGCTTGGTAATTTGATAAGGAGCCATATGTGTTATCTCGCTGCCTTTATAATATATCTTTCCATTTGTAGGCTTATAAACACCCGTTATCATATTAAATGCTGTAGTTTTGCCCGCACCATTCGGACCTATTAAGGCAACAATTTCACCTTTATTTAATGTCAAATTAAAATCCTTGACAGCGGTCAAGCCTCCAAATTGCATTGTAATATTATCACTTCTGAGAATCTCCATTATTTCCTACCCCCTTTTAAGAGAGGTTTTTTCATTGATATTACATTTAAAAATTTGTCCCAACTGAATTCATTAGTTCCCATAAGTCCATGCCTATAAAATAGTACCACTAACATTAACAGTATGGAAAACACAACCATTCTCATCCCTGCCACTCCAGGAATAACAACAAAACCAAGGTTTATTGATTGATCCAAGAAACGTAAGGCTTCTTGTGCAATGGTGACTACAAAAGCGGATATCACAGTGCCTGTAATGCTTCCTATACCACCTAGTACTATGATCAATAATATATTGAAAGTTAAAGTAAATCTAAACATAAGCGGATCTATTGTTCCTAATAGATTACCTAACAGGCCTCCGCCTATTCCTGCAAAAAATGCACCTATAGTAAACGATAATACCTTATGTTTAAATAAATCTATTCCCATGCTTTCTGCTGCAATCTCATCTTCTCTGATGGCTTTAAAGGCTCTTCCATAGCTGCTGTTTATCAATAAAATCATGGTCACTATTGTAAATATTGCTATGCCAAAGCTCCACCATAGATTCGTATATGCTGGTATTCCTTTTAAGCCTAATGCACCATTTGTAATAGTTTGAGTGTTGGTAAAAATAACTCTAATAATTTCTGCAAAGCCTAAAGTTGCTATGGCAAGATAATCCCCCTTAAGTCTAAGAGCCGGAGCACCTATCAAAAATCCCACAAGGGCTGTCAAAGCCCCACCAAGCAATAAAGCTGGGAAAAATGGCCATACTACATTACTTAATGGTGCAGCTATTGGCTTTAAGAAAAAGTTTTGAACTTTTGCATTCACAGAAAGAGTAAGTATTGCAGTAACATAAGCCCCTACTGACATAAAACCTGCATGTCCTAATGAGAAAAGTCCAGTAAAACCATTGATCAGGTTCATGCTAAGACCTAAGATTGTGTATATTGCGCATAGATTAAGAATTCTAACCATATAAGCATCCATGTTGTTGTCAGCATAAAATATAAATCCTATCAGCAGGATTAATGATATGGCTGTAAGATAATAGTCTCTTTTTTTCATAATCTACACCTTCTCCGATATTTTTTCTCCCATAATACCCGTAGGTTTTAATAGGAGTATTGCTATAAGAAGTATAAATGCAAAAGCATCTCTATATCCTGTTAAACTCGGGAGTAATGCAACAAGCATAATCTCACCGATTCCAAGGATAAATCCACCGATAACTGCCCCAGAAATGCTTCCTATACCACCTATAACGGCAGCAATAAAACATTTAAGCCCTGGCATAACACCCATTAAAGGTTGTATCTGTGGAAACTTCAATCCCCACATTATTCCGCCTACCGCAGCCAATGCAGAACCTATACCAAAAGTGATTGAAATAGTTCTATCTACGTTTATTCCCATTAATCTAGCCGTCTCATGATCTTTTGAAACAGCCCTCATTGCCATTCCTGTTTTAGTTTTATTAATTAAAAATAATAATGACAAAAGCAGTATTACCGTCACCACGGGTATGATAAACGTCAATCTCTGAATTGAAATATTTCTTATGTGAACCACAGATGTAAACAATGGGATAGTCGGAAAAGCTTTTGGCCTTCCACCAAAAATAACTATAGCAAGGTTTTCAATAAGAAATGATGCACCTATGGCAGATATTAATATAGAAATTTTAGGAGCATCTCTTAAGTTTCTGTATGCAGAAATTTCAACCAACATACCCAGTAAAGCGGTAAGTATTATGGTTATAGGGAAAACAATATACCATTTTCCCCCAAATAAGACACCAAAAAAAGTAAAGTAAGTGGCCATCATAAAAATATCACCATGAGCAAAGTTAATCAATCTCAAAATACCATAAACCATGGTATAGCCAATGGCAATAAGTGCATAGAGGCTGCCTAGAGAAATTCCATTGGTTAAATGTTGCAAGAACATGTCCAATGTCATTTTTATCATATATTCACCACCTAATTCTTTATATTTATTTATATAAATAAGCTTCCATATTTCAGGAAGCTTATTTTACTAAGCCATTAGTCCTTGCTATCTAAATAATTATACTATAGAATTTTTATACGCACAACAGCAAATACATACATTCATACGCCCTATCTACATGATTATATTGTCATTTTTTTCATCTTTTCTTTTAGCCAGAATGTCCAAAACTGTTTTTGCTTCTTTTTTTGTTAAATCTCTAGTATATTCTTTGCCTGTTGTTTTTACTATTAACTCTTTCAAATCCTCATTGGATACGTTGATACTTTTAGCAAATGAAAATATATCCGTCAGTAGCATTTTGGAAGCGTTCTCCTTATCATCTTT
>Ga0265293_10011171_pt1 | contig 12291 bp, 13 predicted proteins | sample Munlanlewell138R_FD_192505 | JGI IMG/M metagenome (GOLD analysis project Ga0265293, IMG submission 192505) | Leachate microbial communities from a municipal landfill in Southern Ontario, Canada - Leachate well 138R | ecosystem: Engineered > Solid waste > Landfill > Unclassified | place: Canada... | reverse complement strand
CTCTTTACCTAGGCTTATTTGCTTGGTTTTTAAAGTTAATAAAGGATTAATTTGTGCAACAAATCTTTTTCTTTCGTGTATTATAACTTTTCCCACTTTTATCAACTGTTCTGTTAAAGTTTTCAACAATATATAATCCCTACTTTGCTTTTCAGCAATCATTTTCAGCATTTCATTTCGTTGTTTTAATATCTTTCGATAGTTTATTAAAGAATTAAGATATTCTAAGGAAAACTGACTAATATTAAGATCAAGAAAGCCTCTTCTTTCTCTAGGTGTTCCCTTAATTATGCGATAATCTTCTTGAGAAAAAACTACAACATTAAAATAACCCAGATAATCACTAAGTCGGGGATATGGTTTATTATTTCTTTCTATTGTCTTTCCATTAGGCGTAATAACCAATAAGATATTATCTGCTTTATTGTTTTTAGTAATATCTGCTTGAATAACGCTATTTTCAACACCAATACTAATCATTTCTACATTGGAATTGGTTTTATATGATTTTCCAAACCCTAAACAATGTATTGCTTCAACAACACTTGTTTTCCCACTAGCATTTTTTCCTTTAATAATATTTACTTTTGGTAAAAAGGATAATTCCTTCATTCTATGACAACGAAAGTTAAGCAATTTTAACTGTTTAATATAAAACATTAGTTTTTCCCTATTATGTAGATTTTATCTTTTATGATTATCTTTGACCCATAATAAAGTTTCCTTCCCCGTCTTTTCTCTACTTCCCCATCTACTATTATATTGTTATTAGCTAGATACCACTTAACCGCTCCCCCATCAGAAACAATGTTTATATATTTTAAAAGTTGACCTAGCGTAATAAAATCAGTTGTTATATTAATGGTTTTAGCCATATATTCCTCCCATTCTTTCAATTAAAAAATCCCCTTTTTAGCACAATAATAATGGATATTTATTTATGTATATTATAACATATTTTTGTTCTTTTTTCTAGTTGTTTTTTAGAATAATTTTAATATTAAAAAACTGTTTTCTTGCTGCTAACTCTTACACCTGACTTTTACACTTGTTATGCTATAAAATGCGATTATCCTGGCTTTTACACTTGTTATGCGACAAAAGGTTTAGTTGCTATAACTTAAACTCCTTTTTTCTTTTTTTAAAATTGTTTTTGAATAAATATTTCTTTTGTAACGTTTTTTTCTAGAATGTGTCCGCAAGTATGTAAATACATATATACAGCAAAGAAAAAAGAGGAAGGGCATACAGGTTTATCCTCCTCGGATGCTATTTCATAACACATATGTAAGTATATGAGTATTTACGTATATACTCTTTCATTATAAAATAATAATTATGATTGTTTGATCTATTAAGAGTCCTTTGTTTTATCGTTTTAAAGCCTTGTTGTTGCTTTTTTTATTAAACAAGCTAATTTATTTATAAAAAAATAGTGGTGTAAATAAAAAATGTGAACCAGCAACTAATAACTTGCTTATTTTTTATAAGTGCTTTCAACAACATTTTAAACACAAACTCTCTTTTTAAAGGTTTATTTTTTCATATAACAACTTACATATATACATACATACGTATATACTAACGAACTCCTTCGTTTTTTCATTAATAAAGTCCTTGTTTATTAACCTAGAAAGTTTGTTTGTAGTCCTTTTCTTATTTATTAATCCTTTATTTAACACATATATGAGTATATACGTATATAATCATTATTATAATTCAACTTATTAAACAAATAAAATAAATAAATAATAATGCTTGAATATATTATTATAACCAGTTTCCTTAATAAATTATAAAAGGGATAAATAATGAAGCATATTATTATTAAAACCTTTTATTTTTCTTAAGCAAATAAATTAATATTTAAACAGAATAAATCATCCCTTTTACAAATATGTATATACATAAATAATGAATTACTTAATAATTAGCATTATACATATTTATGTATTGATTTTCGTATAATGTTTATGTATAATAAATGCAGTGTAAAAATTACTGAAATACAGCACCACACATTACGTATATATGTACATGTGTATATACACATATACGTAATGTTGTAAAGTAGTATGTACGGCTTTACACACTTATGTATTATATATGTTTTTATGAGTGAAAGAAACGTAATTTACTTAAAAATACCCTTGTTTTGGGGGTAAAAATCAGATTTTTTAACCATTTTATAACCCCCTCTATTCTGCTTCAAAATGGGGGGGATTATAAAAACTACTAGTTTTCCTTGAAAATTGATTATAAGCGAAGTTTTGGCCGAATTTTTCGATGTTAAGAATGAGTTTCCCATGTATATGCTTTTCCAGCAAACCTTTACTGCTTTTTTCTTACTTTTTGCCTAGACTAGCTATTTACTTTTTTTATAAAGTTCTTGCTTTTTTAGTCTTTTTTCTCTTAAATACTAGTTAATGTTACGTATATACGTGGAACCATATATACGTAACTATGGTTATACACATTTACACAATCACGTATTTATGTATATACGCATATATGGTTGCAGATGAGGAGGAAAAAATGAATAGTACACACTTACCTTTTAAAAAAAGGGAAAACCCCATGGACAATACAACTGCTCCACAAACTAAAAGCGTTGCTTCTTCAAGAGACAAATATACAGCAACGATGGATTCTGAGTTGCGGAAGCGCGTTAAAATTGCTGCAGTAAAAAAGGGAATTGTTTTTTCGCAATTTATTGAAGAAGCGGTTCTTGACAAATTAGACAAGGAGGGATTCTGATGCCTGTTATTTCTGCTTTCTGTAAAAAGGGCGGCGTTGGGAAAACGACCTTCATTGGGTTTATGGGGCATTATTATGCTTCTTTAGGCAAAAAAGTCCTAATTATTAGCGTCGATGATCAAAACAGTATTTTTAAAGTATTTGGTATTGAAGAGAAGATTTTTGATGTTAATGACAATTATCTAGAGTTTTTATTGGCAGATCACAAGGATTTAGGTGATATTTTAATTGAAGCAAGAGAAAACCTATATTTAATTAAAACTCTTAACTCTGATAAGTTATCCCTTAAGCTAACATTAGAAAGGAGTCAAGAAAAGATCTTAAAAAAGATTCTAGATGAGTATAATAGTTATTTTGACTATATATTAATTGACTTCCCACCTTCTAGTAGTCGTCTTTCTGAGGTTTTATTAGATTTAAGCGATGCTATTTTGCTAGTCATAGGTTTAGACAGTCTTGGATTAGGCGGTTATTTTAATACAATTCAATACTTTGTTGACAATGATATAAGTATTAATGGCATTAAATACATTATTCCAAACGGTTATAGTCGAAATCGAAGGGCTCCACGCATATCTTTAGAAAAGTTGGAGATGCAAGCAATTGAATTTACACCAAAAGCAGTAGTATTACCGCCTTTACAAGATAAATCTATAATTAAAAACCTTCAAGGGGAAGGAATAAGCCCTTTTGATGATGTGAAAATGACAACTAACTACGATCAAGCAGCAAAAGAAGCCTTGTTAGAAGATTTAAAAGAGCTTTTTAATCAAATAGAAATCAAATAGTTAATAAAAAAAAGCAACGAGACGTTGCTTTTTATTTATGATATTCTTACTGGTAAAATTAATTGTGTTAAATTTACATCATATTGTCCAGTAATAATAAATGGTTTAATTTCTCCTGTGAAATGAACAGATATTTCAGTTGAATCAAAGGAACGAAGAGCTTCAAGAAAGTACTTAGAACTAAAGGCTATTTCAAAATTTAATAAGTTAGAACACTCCAATGGTACTATTTCCTCCTTAACGGCACCAATTTCATTGTTTGTAGAAGCTATTTCTATTGTTTTATCACTATTAATTTTCAATTTTACAATATTTGATGAATCAAAACTAGTAAATAAGGACGCTCGTTCAATTGCAGAAATAATCTCTGTTTTATTAAACTTAACACTAATTAAGAAATCAGTTGGAATTAAATTAGAAGTATTAGGATAATTACCATCAATTAAGCGACTTTGAAACCAAAGGTTTTTATATTTAAACATTACTTTTACTGGAGAAAAGTGAATTTCAATATTGCTATCACCTTCATCAATAATTCTACTTAATTCTTCTAAGCTTCGGCTTGGGATTATTGCTTTTATATCAGGATATTCATTTTCGAACACCATAAACTTCTTTGCAAGTCGATAACTATCCGTTGCAACAATTTCCATCTTTCTTCCTTCTGTTATAAAAGAAATTCCTGTTAAAATTACCCGAGACTCAGATAAAGATGCTGCAAAAGTAGTTTTTCTTATTAATTGTTTTAAGTTTAGAACGTCCATATTAATTTTTGTATTCGAATCATTAAAGGAAACTTGTGGATAATTATCTTTTTCAAAAGCATTTAAGGAAAATAAACTTCGATCTGCTATTATTTTCACAATATTATCTTCGAAAATGGAAAAATCGATTTCTTTTGCTTCTATTTTTTTAACTATTTCTATAAAATATTTTCCAGGAACAACAACAACACCTTCTTCTTCTATTTGCAAGCGCCGTTTATCACTGATATCAGCCTTTATCGATATTTCATTATTTGATGCTGTTAAAAATAATTTATTGTTTTTTGCTTCTATTTTAATTCCTGTTAATATAGGCATTGGTGGTTTATTAGATAAAGCTCTACTAATATTATTTAAGTTAAGATATAATAAATCCCGATTAATAAGAAATTTCATGGTTTTCTCCTTATATTTATTTATTTTTAAAATTTTTATTATTATTAGCAGTGTGGAAAAGAGGAAAACTCTTATTTTTCAATCTTTTTCACAAGGATTTCATAATCGTTTTTTACCAAAGAGTTAGTTTTTAATAAATTATCAATTTTATCATAAGAATGGGAAATCGTTGCATGATCGCGATTGCCAAAGAATTCACCAATAAGCTTTAAAGAAGGATTATAAAACCTTTTTATTAAATATATTGCCATTTGGCGGGCATATGTAAAGCTTTGTTTTCGACTTGGGGATTCTAAATCAGCAATAGAGACTTTATAATAATCTGCAACTTCGCGTTTAATATTTTCAAAGATTTTACTACTAATATTCTTTTCTTCTTCATTCTCTGGTAAAAGGCGTTCTAGCGCAGTATAAAGAGTTTCAACCGAAAAGGGGATATTTAATGATATACAATAAGTAACATATCGTCGCAAAGCGCCTTCTAGGTCTCTGATGTTCTTTGTAAAGTGGTCAGCAATGATTTCAAGAGCTTCTGTTGGGACATCTTTAGGGTTTTCAATTAGAAACATTAGCTTTCTCTTAAGGATATTTAAGCGTAAGGGCTTATCAGGAACTTTAATATCGACAGAAAGTCCCCAATTAAAGCGAGATTTTAGCCTAGCCATCATATTCTTTAATTCATTGGAAGATCGATCAGAAGTAATAACAATTTGTTTGTTTATTCCATGTAGATGCTCAAACACCTTAAAGAATTCTTCTTGGGTTCCATGTTTATTTTCAAGAAATTGGATATCATCAACTAATAAAATATCTACATCGCGGTATTTCCGATAAAAAAGTTCAATATTTTCTTTGCCTTTTTTTGTAGAGGTGGCAAGAAAGTAATCTTCGGTAAATTCCTGGGCACTAGTGTAAACAATATTTGTTGTCGGGCGATTATCTAAGATATAATTACCAATAGCCATCATTAAATGAGTCTTCCCTAAACCAACATCACCAAAAATATAAAGAGGATTATATAAGGATTCTGGGGTTTCAGCAACTTTCATGGCAGAAAGAAAGGCAAAACGATTACTTTCTCCTGTTACAAAGTTATTAAACGAATACTCAGCTCGTAAAGGTCGCTTAGTAGCATCTTCTTTGATTGGATTAGCTGCATTTTCTAAACTATCTAAATCATCTTTTAAGAAAAACTTGTATTTAATAAAAGCATCAGTCAAGGAAGCTACTATTTCATTTAATTTGTTAATATAAAATTTTTCTATTCTAAATTTTGTTAGTGCGTTGGGAACAATTATATAAATAAAAGAGTTTTCTACTTTATATACTTTATTTTCTGAAAAAAGGACTAAAAAATCTGTTTCATCCATTTCAGGTTTTAAAACATCAAGGGTTTGTTCCCAAAGTTTGATTCCTCGTTCCATAAACATCTCCTCAATGAATTACTATTTAATGATACCATAAAAGCAAATAATAATAAACATTAAAATTAAAAAAAAACAAAAATGCTTCTTTCAACAAATCAACAATGGATAAAACATTGAAAAGACGTTGAAAGTAATCCATCTTTTTTCCCATGTTGAAAAAGGGAAAACGGATATTTTTAGGGAAAAACGTATATATAATAAGGAAAGGGATTTTGTTAATAAGAAATAATAAAAAAAACAATTTGCAAAATAAATAAAATATGATAAAATATATTCGTTATCAAAATACTAATTGGAGGAAATCCTAAGAGGAAATCGGAAGATATTATGAGTAAAAAAATAAAAGATAATAGTTTTAAACGAATTATTTATTTTCCTGAACGAATTAATACTTTTACTACTTTCTTTATAATTATCTTATATACATTAATATTATATATAATAGGAAATTCAAGCTTTAAGCCTTTTAATTATAATGTTGACTTAGAAAAATTAAATTATATTTCAGGAAAAGAAGTAAGATATGAAGATTTAAATCCTTATGTATTAATTAGGGGAACTCTTATTAATAAAAACGCTGATAAGGAAGATGAAGAATTAGAAGTTGATTATGAAATGCAATATCGCGTTTATGCTAGTATATATACTGTAGGAACAACTAAACCAACCCAAATTAGATATTTTTATAGTTTAATGGACAAAGAAAATAAAACTCACTATCTTTATGAGTCTTCTAAAGATGGTATTAACCCAACATCTTCTACAGCACCAAATCAACATGTATTAAATCATAACCTAATTGGAAATAGCATTGTTGTTGGCAAAGATGCAATTACTAAAGTTTATATAAAACTAAGATATAATAATGATGATCATCCAGACAAGATTGTAAAAGTATTGGAGGAAATCATCGAAATTAAAGCAAATGAAATATCCGGAAATCTTTTTGGTGAAAGTAACGAAATTGAAGATATTTTAAAAATCAACTTCTTTCTCCGGGATTTTAGTTCTGATCGTTTAAAAGCAAAGTTTGACATTGTTTTTGATGAAATAGATACACCATTTCATTTAAATATGCAATCTTGGCTAATTACGACAACAGGAGAAATATATCCTTTCTTTGGTCTTTATAATTATCGTACTCCAAAAAAGTATAGCGTTTCAACCGAAGCAGATGTTTATAAATACATTAACGCAGAATATATTTATTTAAAAATGCAATATACGGATAATAACAAAAAACTGTATTCTTTATATTATAAAGTAGCAATAGCTGATTTACTTGAATAAGAGGTCCGGTGGACCTTTTTTATATCAAAGTAGGATATATTAAGAAAAAGAAACAGGTTTAATAATAAAAGGTCTAATAAGGGTCAAAGAGTAGCAAAGTTTACGGATTTTTATAGAAAAAACGATAAAAATGCCATCAGTTTAATGCTTGAAAATAACTTGACTCATCAACCATATTATTATATAATAGAACAGTATAGTTTAATGGAGGTGGCTTTTATGAAAAGGACTTTTCAGCCAAATAGACGTAAGCGTAGTAAAAATCATGGGTTTAGAGTTCGGATGCGTAGCACTGGTGGAAGAAGAGTAATCTCAAGCCGACGCAGAAAAGGCAGAGCAAAACTAAGCGCATAAAAAATTAAGAAATTTAATTAATTTTAATTAATTGTTCCTTTTTGGGTATAAAGAAGGTGGCACATGAATCGTAAGTATAGTTTAAAAAAAGGGTCTGAGATTGAAGCGGTCATTCACAATAAAAAAACTGTGGGGGATCGCTATTATGTAATCTATTATTTATTTTATAATGAAGAGGCTCCGCAAATAGCAATTTCAGCATCAAAGAAATTAAAAACAGCTGTTGCAAAAAATTATGAGAAAAAGATTATTAGAGAAATTATTCGACCGCATGTTAACCTTCTTATTGGAACAAAAGTTTTAATTGTTGCTAAAGCAGCAATTAAAGAAATAGAAATTACTGAAAAAAGGAATCGGTTGTTGAAATTAATTGAAAAGATCAACAAGGAGAAACAATGAAAAACAAAAGAAAATATATACTAATAGGACTTTTAATTATATCCTTATTGTTATTAACAAGCTGTGGTGGGCAAGATTATAAACCAGTTAAAGGTTGGAATGGAATTATGGATATACTTGTTTGGCCAATGACGGTTTTGATGTATTTTATAGGGAAATACATTGCATTTAAGAGTTATGGTTTAACGATTCTCCTTGCAACATTAATTGTTCGATCTCTTGCATGGCCAATTTATGCAAAAACTAATGATATGACATTAAAAATGCAATTAATGAGCCCAGAACAAGCCAAATTAGAAGCTAAATATGCAGGAAAAGATGACCCTGTTAGTAATCAAAAAAAGCAAATGGAATTAATGCAATTATATAAAAAATATGGAATAGGAATAGGCGGTTGTTTAATGCCCCTTTTACAGCTTCCAATCTTTTTGGCCTTCTTTCAAACTTTGCAAAGAATTCCTCTAACAAGAGGTAGTGAATTCAAATATGATTTTAGTTTTTTAAATGGAAATATATTTGGAATAGATTTATTTGCATCTAAGGATTTAAGTAAATATCAACACTGGGGCATAATTGTTTTTGCAGCTTTAGTTGGGCTTACACAATTAGCAAGTCAAGTTATTGCTAACCATCGCCAAAAAAAGATTAGAGAATCTACCCAATCTAATGTTCCTGCTTATCGCCAGCAATCCCCAGCAGCAACCCAAAAACAAACAGAAATGACGATGAAGATTATGATGTATGTTATGACGGGAATGATGGTCTTATTTGTATATCAAAGCACAGCTGCTTTAGGATTGTATTGGTTAGTAGGAAACATTTATACTACTCTCCAAGGTTATATTGGTTATAAACAAAGCGAACACCGAAAAGAAAAAATAAGAAAAAGGATATAATAATGAAAAAGAAACTTTATCAAGTTAAAACAATTGAAGAAGCAATGTCTTTAGCAATTAAAGACTTTGGATTAAGTGAAACAGAAATTACATTCACGGTAATTAGTGAAAAAAGAGGCTTTTTAGGCCTTGGACGCCGAATTGATGTAGAAGCTGTAGTGAATGTAGATGGTGTTGAAAAGGGAAAGACCTATTTACAAACAATACTTGATAATGGTAATATTCAAGGATTCATTGAAAAAAAGGTTCGGGGGAATCATGTAGCTTTCAATGTTGAAGCTGGAGATCATAATGGTTATCTAATTGGTAGAAATGCTAGAACACTTAATTCTCTCCAATTATTAACGTCAATAGTGATTAATAACTATTATTCTACAGATAATGCGAAAACAGTATTAGTTGATGTTGGTGATTATAAAAAGAGAAGAGAACATAATCTTGAAAGAATGGCAACTCAATACGCAAAACAAGTAATTAAAACAAAACAAAAGATACAATTAGATAAGCTTAATGCTTACGAAAGAAAGATTATCCACAAAAAGTTATCCACATGGAAAGAAATTAAAACTTATTCTGTTGGAGACGAACCAAATAGGCAAATAGTAATAGAAATAAAATAAAGTAAAAAAGACTGTATTTAAAGGATTGCTTCAAAATACAGTCTTTTATTTTATAGTAATGATTCCTAGAGTTGTTTTAAATAGTTAATAAAAGGTTCAATGTTTTTATTAACTTTAAATTCTTCCACATAACTAAAATAAATATCTTTATCGCTATAAGGAATAAAAAAAGGATTTAGATTATTTTTTAATGAAAATAGCAGTAAAACAAGTCTTGAACAGCGACCATTTCCGTCTAAGAAAGGATGAATCTTAGCAAGTTGCAAATGACTATATGCGATTAGTTTATAAACATCATTATCAGGGGTGTTTATGGTATTTATATATTTTTTCATTCGATCATATACTTTCATATAATTAGGAGGGATATGTGAGGAACCCCGAACGGAGATATCTACATTTCGATATAATCCACCAATTCCCAAATCAAATAAAAGTAATTCATGAATGTCTTTAATTTTATTTTCATCAATTTCGGTATTATTCTTTACTAGTTCTAGCGTAAAGACTAAAGCAGCAAAATGATTTCGAATAGCAATATCAGTTTTTGTATTAGGAGTTACTTTCGAGAGCATTATTGCTTCTACTTCTTCTTTTTTTGTTTTATTGTTTTCAAAAAGCAAAGAGTTATAAATAAAATCGATCGCAAAGTCTAAATTAATATTAAAATAATCCAGACAATCATTGGATTTATTTAATAAATTTTTTAAATTATTATTTGTCATATATATCACCTTATGTTGTATTATAGCATAGTTGAAATGATAAATAAAGCAATAAAGCAAAAAGAATATTGAAAAAAAAGTGAAAACTTATTATAATATTATAGAAGGTGGTTTTTGATATGCATAGAGCAATAAAAATATTTAGAAGAATGTTTATAATAATTTTAGGAATAGCAATTGCATTTTTAGTTAATGGAATAACTGAATATTTTGTTGTACAAAATAAAATTAAAGAATTTGTAAATAGGGGGGAATTCGTAGAATATAATAAATATACAAATACATATTTTTATCGTGTAAAAAAAGAGCATGATTATGAGGATACATCTCGAAATATTATTCATCCTACAAATAATTGGATTGGTTCAACAACAGATATTTTTGTGACTTCAAGAAATCCAATGAGAAATAATCCTGATTTTTCAGGATTAATGGCACCTCTTTCAAAATACTTTTATATTGGACATGCCACAATTAATGTTACAGAAAATGGGAGTAGACTAGTAGAAGTATATGGCAATAACGAAGATCCAGAAGATAATGTTGTTTATGAAGCTAATAATGTTTGGCATATAGAAGATGAAGTTACACCAAATGTTGTTGGATTAAGAATTAAAAACACAACCGAAGAGCAAAGGGAGCAAATAGTGGATTATCTTAAATCTAAACTAGGCTATCCTTATAATTATACCTTTTTGTTTAATAGAAACACTTCATTTTATTGTACTGATTTAATAAGTAGGGCTGTTGCTTCAGTTGGAATCAATATTAATTATGATTACCTTGCTACGACGGGGAATGATATGATTATAAGTAAGAATGTGTATATTTTCTATTATCGTGAGATAATAAAAGAGGAAGATGACATTAGGTACAATGTTTATTTTCTTGAGGAATACTAATGTTAGATACAATTGTTGCAATTTCAACAGCCTTAAGCAAAGGAGCACTATCGATAGTTAGATTAAGTGGCAAAGAAGCAATTGCTATTGTTAGCAAAGTATTCAAAGGGAAATCATTATCTAATGTAGAAAGTCATACCGTTCATTATGGCCATATTGTTGATGAAGAAGAATCAATAGACGAAGTATTAGTAACAATTTTCCGCTCACCTAAAACGTATACTAGAGAAGATGATGTTGAAATAGGATGTCATGGTGGTATATATGTTACTAATAGGATTTTAGAATTACTAATAAGAAAAGGGTGTCGACTAGCAGAGCCAGGAGAATTTACGAAAAGGGCGTTTCTTAATGGGCGAATAGACTTAACTCAAGCAGAAGCTGTTAGTGATATTATTGAAGCTCAAACAAAAATTAGTTTACAAATGGCTCATAGTGGTTTGCGTGGTGATATAAAAAGAATGATAGAAGCCTTTCAAAAGGAATTAACAGCTTATATTTCAAAAATTGAAGTTAATATTGATTACCCAGAATATGAAGATGAAGAAGGGATTGCACTACCATTAAAAGAGGATATACAAAGATTAATTAACAATTTGGATAATATTTTAGAAAATGTTGAAAAGTCTGTTATTTTAAAAGAAGGAGTTTTAACAGCAATTGTCGGTCCTCCTAATGTTGGGAAGTCTAGTTTATTAAATGCCTTAATCAAAGAAGAAAAAGCAATAGTTACGGAAGTTCCAGGAACAACAAGGGATATCGTAGAAGGGCAAGTTAATATTGGAGGAATAATATTAAACCTAATTGATACAGCAGGAATTAGATATACTGAAGATGTTATCGAAAAGATTGGCATTGAGAAAGCAAAAGAAACAATTAATAAAGCTAGTTTAATTATTATGGTATTTGATTATAATGCCCCATTAACAGCAACGGATTTGAATATATTGAACTTAACAAAAGAAAGACCACG
>Ga0265293_10011170_pt1 | contig 12295 bp, 10 predicted proteins | sample Munlanlewell138R_FD_192505 | JGI IMG/M metagenome (GOLD analysis project Ga0265293, IMG submission 192505) | Leachate microbial communities from a municipal landfill in Southern Ontario, Canada - Leachate well 138R | ecosystem: Engineered > Solid waste > Landfill > Unclassified | place: Canada... | reverse complement strand
ACGATTATAGCGTTGTGTATAGACACCGTTCACATGCCGCATCACTCGGGACAGGTTCCCAGAGGGGGTCTGCAAGAGCAGATGGTAATGATTTGACATCAGGCAATAGGCCGCAATCCGCACGCCGAACATTTCCGAACTCTCCTGCAGAACAGCAAGAAAAACGTCATAGTCCTTCTGGTCTGCAAAAATATTTTCCCCGCGTCTGCCCCGATTCATGACGTGATACCAGGCATTGGGATACTCGATTCGTAGAGGTCTAGCCATGACAATTTATATAAAGGAAAAGGGTTTAAGGGTCAAGCAAAGACTTGACCCCTTTTTTCTTCATAAAGGAAAAGGGTTTAAGGGTCAAGCAAAGACTTGACCCCTTTTTTCTTCACAAGCAAAGACTTGACCCCTTTTTTCTTCACGACTGTTTCTGTGAAGAGTGCAAGAATTTAAATTTACCTGCTGTTTGGAGGCTGGTTGATGACCAGAGCACAACAGGCGCTGTTTAATTACTTAGTCTTGCACTCGTTGCACTGTTCGCCAGATGGGCGACTATTTAACTTCTTCCAGCCAGGCGCTGGATAATGGTTCTTTGAGCATGATGTTTCCCAGTGATAAGTGTCGCTCGTATCTTTCTTGTAGTACGGTGCGCTTGGTGTAGACATATATTAACCCTCCATTCAGGCTGTGCGCCTGTTGTGCTTTCTTTTGATTTTAGAACCTAACGTCCTGCATCACCAGCGGCCCACCCAAACTAACCGCGTCAGCGCCGCCGCGCCTCTTGCCGTCTGGTGAATGCTTTTGTTGGCCTATTATTTTAATGCTTTATTTATTTTGGTGATCAGCTCCACCCATTGTTTTTGTTCTTCTTGTGTAAGTTCACTGGCGTTATGGTCACGTGTCCATCTGAGATATGCTTTGGCCAGCTTGTATTTAGAAAACTGATCAATTTCCGATGTGAAAATATCAACTATGGGTCGGTTAGGTTGGGAAGAGGCGACAGCCGCGACATCCCAGCCTAAATCGTTTTTTGCTACATTGATAATTGTATCACGTAGCAAATCTTCGACTTCAGGTTTGCTAACTGTCCCAGTGTACGCATCTTTGGTCCTCAAAATGGCCTTATTGCCCAAAGTGTGGACGAGTGTGTCTTGTTGGGCGGCTTGGTCACCAGCTGTATCTGAGTCTAAAATTGCTGCAACTTTGAGTTTTTGTGCGCGAAGGATAGTAGCGTAGTAGACTACTTTACCGGCTGAGTTTGCAGGAATTAATGCTATTTTGTCATTCAAAGAAACTATATTTTCCTCACGTAATAATTGAGCCGTAGCATCGAGGTACCAGTAATCAGTAAGGCCCTCAAGTACAAGATTCCGTTGTTGAGAAAACAAGCTCTGGGCTAAGTCATAGCCCAGAGCTTCTTGTAAAGGAAGAAGTCCAGCCGGATCACCAGCTGTAATTGTTGTATGTACTTTTGTACCTATTTCTCGATCAGTCATCTCAACTACTCGAACAATGTCAAGTTCGTTGGGCCCGACCAAAAATGGTGAATGGGTTGTGTAAATGGTCTGATTTCCCTCCGCAAGCCGAGAAATTGTAGACCTAAATTCTCGTTGTTTTAAGCCATGCAAGCTTAAGCCAGGCTCATCTAAAAGAAGAATTGCATTTTCATGCTCCCCGGCGGCTTCAGCAAAGAAGACAACAAAGAATGAAACCAGCCATTGAAAACCTTCAGAACGTTGGTCTAACTCAATTTCAACGCCAAGGTCATCTTCAACTACTACTTTTAAATATTGGCCATCCGCTTGAACTCGAAGCTTGTCTGCTTCAGCTCTTTTGGCGTCAGGGAGCCATACAGAGCGAATTTCTTCCGTTAGTTTCACGCTGGCGGCATTAAGCTGATACGAGCGATTATCAAGTTGATCTCGATATCCTTTTAATGCTACAGCATTGCCAGCTTTTGGTTCGGGAGCTTTCCCAAGGTTTGACAATTCTCTTGCGGAAAAGCCAAGTAGCTTCAGAAGGCATTGATTTCCATAATCATATTGATCGTCATCAAGGACATTTGTTTCGATGCGTTGCGCTAAATGTTCTAGGTGAATAATGGGCTTCACTCTGAAATAGTTGCTAAATAGAACAAATAAAGGGAGTCTTGCGGATAGTTGTTTCAGGACTTCTTTTCGCTTACTACCAATGCTTATGACTTGATTGATTTTGTCATAACGCTTTTCTTCTTTAGTATTTTCTTCGTCAACTAAAGGCAAGATGACATCTAGCCAATCCTTAAGAGATTTTTCTTTTTGGTCATCAATTCTTGCACCGTCATTCCACCCATCTGTTATGGCAGCAAGATTATCGCTAGGTTTAACTATTTCATCATCACTGCTTTCTTCTGGCGTGGAAGTTTGACTATCAATGTGTGCGCATAGTCTGATTAAATCCTTTTTGATTTCTCCATAGTTGGGGGCGCTGGGACCTCCGTCAAGACGATGCCATGCTTCATTGTTAAGTTTGCGACCATATATATAAACGCAGTCTGTAAATTCCTCAGAAATTGCTTCTTTATCTTTTTGCTCTAGGTAAAAGTGGACTTCAACGACAGTAACTTGTGACGGATCGACTTTGCCTGTGGTGATGTCGTTAAATTTTGACCGGGGATAATCACGTAAAGGATCAAAGCCAGGGACATCTTTAGGTGCATTTATTTGTTGAAGTGCTCTGAGTAAAGCGGTTTTCCCTGCCTCGTTAGGACCAACTAGAATGGTTTTTGCGTCTTCAATATCAAATAAGCCTGTATCCCGAATACTTCGGTAGTTCTGCACTCGTGCTTTACTTAACCTCATATTACAAGCTCCTTATTTGATTTATTTTGGCAGGCCAACTATAAATGGACAGGTATGTATAAAACAGTAAACAAAGACACAAACCTGTCTGCCTAAACTATTAACAAAATGTCCGCCAATCCGGTATAATAGCCCATTTTATCTGCTTTTCTCAGGTTTTGTGCAACTTTAACAGTCAAATATAGGCAGACCTGTCTAAACTGGCTTAAAGGCCATCCAAAGGACTGCTGAGTCCCTGTCCACCCTTATTCAATACATGAGTATAAATCATGGTCGTGTTCACATCCTTGTGACCCATCAGCTCCTGGATGGTTCGAATATCATAACCACCCATCAGCAAATGCGTCGCGAATGCGTGACGAAAAGTATGACAGCCGACCCTCTTTACAATACCAGCTCTGAAAACTGCCGCCCTGACTGCTTTTTGAAGCAGTGTTTCGTGAACATGATGACGCCCTTCTTCTCCGGTTGCTCTGTTCTTCCAGCGGTTTTCCTGCGGGAAAATCCACTGCCAACGCCACTCTGTTGGTGCATTAGGATACTTACGTTCCAGAGCGTCAGGCAGTACAACTCGCCCCCAGCCATCGGCGAGGTCTTTTTCATGGACCCATTTAACATGCACCAGGTGTTCTTGCAAAACTGGAATCAGTGACTGCGGCAGCATGGTTCGCCTGTCTTTTCCTCCTTTTCCGTCCCGAACTAAAAGCTCTCTGGTGGAGAAATCAAGATCTTGTACCCGCAATCGCAGACACTCCATCAGGCGCAATCCTGATCCGTAGAGTAAACTAGCCATCAGCCATTTATCGCCACTGAGTTCATCGAGAACAGACTTGACCTCTTCGCGGGTCATAACCACGGGCAGCCGTTTCTGCTTCCGGGCCCTGATCACCTCACCTAGGTCACCAACATCCCGACCAATAACATGCCGATACAGGTAAAGTATCGCGCTCAAAGCCTGGTTCTGGGTTGAAGCACTGACTTTGTCCTTGACCGCTAAATGCGTCAGAAAGGCATTGATTTCCCTTTCACCCATATCCGCCGGATGACGTTTTTGATGAAATAAGATATAACGCCGCACCCACTGACAATAGGTGTCTTCCGTACGGGGACTATAATGCCGGGCACGCATTGATTCTCGCATTTGATCAAGCAGTTTTGGTGGTTGCCGCGCTTTATCCGCCTGGGTTGACATTGTTACCCCTGTGATCGCTATATTTCCCTTTGAGAACGGCCCCAAGAGACAATTCTGGGAACAGTGGAGGTAAATTCGAATTGCCGGTGCATCACTTCTGGCCTCGGCGTAACCTTTATGGGGGATCGGGAAACGAGACGCTTCAAAACAGAAACATTAAGAAAACAATTTACACGAACCGAACTAACGTTTTCAACTATTTTAATAAAAATATATTCCTGATAGAGCTGCCCCATACAGCGCTTCATAGCACCTACTCCTTCTGCGTAACGACATAACGCACCTGACCCGCAAAGGTGGAGGGCAGGTCTTAAATTACAACATTTATCAGCCATTAGACGTGCATGACGGCCATCTCCATTGGCAACAGCATATGGGCCCTACCACCTGCTAGACCTTTCAATCTCTTAAAGGCTCTCACTTGGCCTGATGACAGACCATGCACTCCTGTTTATGGGGATGGGTCTGCGGCAACTCGTCCACGGGATGGCAGCGCTGACACCCCTGCTCTACCTCTTGGCGGCGCTGTCCCTGTTCCAGCTGAGTAAAGAATGCCTGATGTTCCGTGTCGCCCGGCACATCCGGCCCAAGCTTTTTGTCGGTTCCGAGCACTACAACAAGGAGTATCGCCAGCGCGCCAGCGCCAAAGGCCAGATCTTTTTTGGATAGTTTCATTCCACCACTTCCATTTCCATCTATTCTGGCTTGAGGGCGGCGATAAATTCGGCAACCAGGTTGAAGTATTCACGCGCATTGACAAACAGAATATCGTTGTGATTGCCCTGTGCAAAGATTTTCAGTTGTTTAGGGCCTGCCGCCCAGGCATGCAGTCGTTGGCCATGGCTGACATCGACCAGTCCGTCATGGCGGGTATGCAGGACCAGAACCGGGCCCTGAAACTGACGCAGTTTCTGTTGGTGGTTGAGACGAGTGTCTACTGCGTGTTGCAGGGTCTGGCGATCGACGCCGAGTTCTGCGGGTGTGATGCGCAGCAGGAGGCGCTCCATGACATCGGCGACACCGCTTTCAAGTATCAACCCGCGCGCGTGGGGGAATTGTGCTGCAGCCTCGAGCGCAAAAATCGATCCGACACTGCGTCCGAAAAAGATCAGCTGCTGTTGCGGCTGTTTAAGGGCTTGAATAGTCGGAACCACATCGTCGAGCATTTTCCCCAGCTGGGGCGTCCCGCCGGATTGTCCGTAGCCACGCAGTTCGGCGAGGAAGACATTGCAGCCCATCTGCTGAATAATATCCACAAAGTCTCCCTGCCAGTCATCCACGATTTCGCCGTTGCCGTGAAAGTGGACCAGCGTCAATGCATGGGGATCAACCTCATGGTAGCTGCACGCCAGCTGGGTGCCGTCGTTACAGGTAACCAGAAAAGGGTCTGCAAAAGTCCCTCTGCGAGGGAAGAAATAACGTTCACTGATCAGAGGGTGGTTCAAAAGGTCGCTCATGGGGATTCCTTTCTACGCCGCCTGGTTATTTGCTACCCGAAGAAACAGCCATTCTCATCGTCATTTACGACAGCAAAGAACTCCTCGATAGAGCGTGACTCAGGTTCTGGCGTATACGAGTGCCACTTCAGGTCGCTGCGCATCCAGTATATCTTCCAGCGTTGAGGTTTTTTGACGTAGGTAGCTTTTGCCACCGGCGACTCGATGATGGTCGATGACTCGCGAAAATGCGGGCGCATCTCGACAATCTGCACGCTTTGGCCCAAAACGCGAACGGCCAAATCTAGTTTGGAACGTATTTCGACCGGCGGCCTCCTGGCTTTCAGAAACTCTGCTGCAGCCCGATCAATTTTCTTTACCTCAAACTCACTGAATGCCATATAAATTCTCTATAAGAACGTCCACATGCTCACGGTTGCTTAGCGAACAGCAAGGGGGAGCTACCTGCATAGACCTTGACCAAATGGACGCAGGCGCTGCTCCAACGATTAACCTCAGGTCTTTTTTACTGGCTCTCATGTTCCGCGTGAAGACCTTCACCACTTCATCTTTCCTTCGAGTATGCATTCCCACGCAGAGCATGGGAACGAGACGCAAACACCAGAAGGTCGGGAGGCCAACCATGGTGATTTTTCTTGGTGTTAAATATCGCTTTGCAGTTTTTGGCTCTTACAAAGGAAGATTTACCAGTTTTTCGCAGATGCAATGGGGCTATCAGGGCTTGTCATAACAGGCTGAGGATATGATCAACAATACTTCCTTTGTCACTTATCCCGTATGATCCTGCTGCATCGGCACGAACCACTTGCACCAATAATGGAAACAAAGGGTGCTGGCAGAAGCGCCGCTGCTTGCGGCTCAGGGTACCATCGGTGCCGACTCCCCAACTGAGGGCAAACTGATGATGGCGCACCAGCCAAGCTACATCTTGACTCAGTGATTCCTTCCCGAAACGCGCTAAAATAGACGGCACCATGTCGGCACCTGCCCTATCGTGCCCATGTGAGCGCCAGCGTCCGTCGATTAATTCGCTTGTTTGCGCTTTACCGATATCGTGCAGAAGCACGGCCCACTGCACACGCTCATCTGCATCTAGGGGCAATGATTTTACCGCAAGGCACGTATGGGTAAACGCATCCCCCTCGGCGTGATATTCCCGTGGCTGTTGCACCCCTTTTAAGGCTGCCAGTTCTGGGAGAATTTCTGCCAGATTCTCTGCATGAATCAGGGATGTGGGCGACATTGATTGAAGGTTTTTATTCATCGGTTAAGTGAACAACGAAACAGCGCTGATGGCAATCTCTTTTATTGGAGCAGAATAGTTATGGAACGTTATGCCGTACCTATATGCTTGGTGTCAAAACGGTTGCTGCGCAGAACTTTTTGCAGATAAGGCCCTTGGCGGCGATGATCTCATTCTGGGCAGAGGTGAGTTTGTGACAGAATTGAGACACAGAGATCTTTTTACACTTTTTCCTGTCATTGAACTCCTGTGCTGTTCTCCCCCACAGCGAACTGCAGGCTGGTTGGGATAACATCTTTATCGCTGTGGACCACAGGTAGATGGATATGGTTGGAAGTAACTGCAAAATCAAGAACCGGAAGTTTGGCGCGTTGCTTCGTCTTAAACAGCCATTACCACCAGATCGCGCTGTGAAGGGTTCAGGCTTTGCGTGATAAGGTGCCACCTTCGTGTCCCTTGCCACGTAACCATTAATTGAACCGCATATTCGAACCGGTGGTGATCAACTGTAGCTTAGGCCCGCGCTTAAGGCGGGTGGGACGGAAATCTTTGACCTGGACATTGGTCAGGTCGACCTTACCGTCAAGGGTGACGTTATCCCAGACGACGGTATCGGCTTTGAAATTTTTGCCTCGAATTATATCAATGGTGGAATTGGTGACTGAATATTCATCAACAAAGCAATCCCACAAGGCAATATCGTACATTTGGCAGTTGCTTATTGAAACGAAGGCCATTTGAGATTCACTCATATCAAACAGAGGCAGGGTTGCATCTCGTGCAGTTAATTTGGCTATCGTTGCTCCCTCCGTAGCTCCTCTAAAGGTTCCGCCAGAGATGCGGATTGATTTTGCTGTCATATAGGCCAGTGAAACACCTCGGGTCATATCCACGTCTTCAAAAGAGATTGTGTCTGCAATGGCGCTATTGAATCGTGTTGGTCCCTCACCTTGCGTCACCCGTCGCAACACCACGTCGGAGAAATAGCCTCGTCCAAAGTCAACTTCATCCAACAGACTGTCTTCAATGGTCATTGCGTTGGGCTGTTTCATGCCCGACAAACCGACACCATCAAGAGTACACCTGCGAAACGTCATCGGAATACTTGACCATGCTAGCGAGGTTCTTTCTTCAAGCACTGTATCTTCAATCAGCAACTCATTGCCCTTCAGCTCTTTCAAACGGCTGTCTGTGATTTTGCAGCCCTTGAAGCGCACGTCCAGCATGGTACTGCCACCGAACTCGACACCATGGAATGAGCAATTATCAAAGAGGACATCTGTGAATATGCTATTCCAGTGAAGACTTCTCATGAACGTACAGTTTTTAAATACAGTTTTGGTGAATTTAGCTTCCTCAAGGATGGTGCCACCCCATTCAACATCTGAAAATGTCGCCCCGGTAAAAATAGCCCCAGTAAGGTCTTTGTCACCCACTTTAATTTTCTGTAGCTCTGCCGAGTGTGTTGCTGTGTATTTGTTGAGTTTTTGAACATCGCTGGAGAGCTCTTCCCACCGTTTCTCAAAATCATTTTTAAATATGTCCATGCCCATACTCACTGTAGTCGCTATTATAAGGAGGATAAAGAGAGAGATTATTGTTTGTGATTGTTTTTTCATGCTCTGCTTTTCTTAATCTGGTAACTAAATTCAGTAGGCCATTGCTCTGCACGCCAATCAAAATATGGCACTTCGCCAAATTCCTTATGCCGCATGATCTGCCACTTCGCAGGGTCTTTGTCAGGCGTGTTAAGTTTTTTGTTCATCCAATGCCCCAAAGGGCTGTCAAGAATGGGCTTATGATTTTCAGGTCGGTCTTGAACTTCACGCCCCTTCTTGTCGTATATCCCTACCTGAATATTCCAGGGAGATTCGTAGTCGTAATCTTTGAAGCCGGAAAGGTGTTGTGTCGCATTAGCATTGAACTTAAGTGAAAGAAAGAAGACATCTTGCGTAAAGTCTTTCTTCATCTGGTCTGAAAATGTTGTTGGAAAAGCAACGATCATATCATCACCAGACATTCTCAGGCTTGATTCCAGTTGTTTTGTCCGTCCACCCCCCACCAGCCACAACGTCACACTTTCAATAAACTCCCCCCTCTTATCCTCAGGAAATTCCGGGTGTATCTTTTCCCAGCAAATCTTAAGTTCAAATTCGCCGTCACTACCCACGGCTTTGAAGTGCTCCCAGAAACCGTTTTCTAGAATATCGATATAATCGCAGGCTACGGCAAAGCGGGGTTTGGCTTGCTCTTTGGTGCTTTTCAGCAGGGTGATGGTGCCGTCAGCATTGATCTTGCTGCCGGAAGGGTATTCCATCCCCTGGCCGCTCATTTCGCCCTGCAGGTTCTGTTTGGGAATAGGCCCTGCACTGGCGGAAACGAGCAGTTTGGTGTTTGCGTTATTCCCGATATGTTTGGCATTGGCATCTTCAGGATGAATGCCACGGGTGGTGATGTGTGAAATATATTCGACTGTTTGCGCTGGATTGACCATAGGCGCAGAACCCATTTCCCTTGTATTCAATGCACTGTAAGTGGAGGGAGAGGATTTCACTTTGATCTGCTCGCAGGCATAAAGTCCGGCACGATGAGAATGTCCCGCCAGTGAGAGTTTCAACTGCGAGTGGTTGAGAAACCTGCCGTACAGTGAAGAGCGGTCTTTCAGGCCGGAGCCGTGATCATAGGGGCTGAGCAGAAACTTCTCCACGCCCACCTCACCTGTTTCGCGCAAAGGTTTGTCCAAGCTGTAGTTCACCAGGGTGAAGTGGCTGCACAGCACGGTCTCTTTGTTTTCCTCTAGTGCAGTTTCCACCAGATCGCGCTGTGAGGGGTTCAGGCTTTGCGTGGCGCGTGGCAGGTCACCACCACGACGTATTAGATTGGAGATAAGATAGTCCTCGCCGTCTCCCCACTCCAGGCAGACTATACATTGGTCGCCAAAGCTCTGCCAATAATCGACCAGGGGAGTAAATACAGAAAAAAACCAATCAAAATTACTTGATTTGAAATTTAATCGAAAGCCCGCCAGGCCGTCAGATGTTTTTGGAAAGGGGATCAGTTTGTCGTAGCCCGGCCCATACAGAAGAATTGCCTCATAGATGGTCAGGTTGTGATCGAGCGGGATCCCAGCGTTGAATTTGCCTATTTTGGGAATTCGTGGCGATATCCCATACGGATACTCATACGCCTCATGGTTACCGGAAGTGATAAAGAGCGGTTTTTCATAGGTGTTGTAGTAATGGATCAGCAGTGAGTAGACGACGATTCCGTCGATGCCGTATGGAAATTCATCGGCGCGCTGCTGAACGGCTTTAATGCTGTCCACATACATCGCCTCCCAGAGGTTGCCAGTGGTTTCGATAGTGCGGCTGCGCGGGTCGAAGTTGTGGATGTGGTCGTAGAGGTCACCGGTTATCACCAGAAGATCGACATCATTGTCGCCACCAAACTGTTGCAGCAGGTCAAAAAAGTTATCGCCATTGTTATTGGCTTTAGCACCAATGGGCGGCGAGATAGCCTCATCGACTCCGGGAATAACAGTGGCCTTGCGACCTTTATAGGCCTGTTGCTTTGACGACACATGGATATCGGTAAGGTGGCCGAGGTTCAGTTTTTCTTTTCCGACTGGCGGCAGATAGATCGGGTGCCGGTTTATAATCGGGGTTTCAGGGTCCTCTTCGAAAATAACCCCGTTGTCCCCGACCTTGAAGGCGTATGTCAGTGCGTCCTGCGGTGCGCCGTTGCCATCATTTTTATATTTGTAAAAGTTTTGAAAGACGTATTTTCGCGTCAGGCGATCCTGACTGTCCAGATAGCTGTCGTTGAGATCGACAGGCTGGGGTTCTGTATTTTTGCCGGACCAGAAACAATCGTACATGTTGCCGGGCTCGATATTGGCGAGGTTTTTCAGTTCAATTTGGTACAGGTTCTTAAGCTGTGCCGTTTGAAGTTGCGCTACGGTCGCTGAGCGGAGATTGGCAAAATGCTGCCCCGAACGATTCTGTAATTCCGGATTCAGTTCCCCCAGATTGGTGCAGGAGATATTAGCAAAGGCGTCTTCTCGTGATGGGTAAAGTTTTCTGGTGACCTTGCTCGGGTCCTTGAGTGCTGCGTTCGCTTCTTTCCAGGGCAGTAGTTTGAGGCTCTGGGCAATAACGAGCTTGATGTTGTTGCCCCCGATCGCGCCCTTTTCGTCACCACGAGCACTGCCTTCGGCGAAGACTTTGGCAAAGTTCCAGTTGGCCACAATATATAGGCTGATCGATGCAGGGTTTTCGATAATCAGCGGGCAACCGAGGGAGGGATGCAGGATTACGGCTGCGTACACTGGCTGCCAGACCTTGAACACCTTTTTCTGTGCCGTGCTTTCCGCTGTCGCGTGGCAACTTACGGTGAGGGTATTCTGCTCTTTCGGGTAATTCATCATACTCATCTTGCTTACGCCCTCTGTGCTTCTACGACAACGCCCAGTTCCTTGATCGAGAAAGTGAAGCGCTCGCGCAAATCAATTTGCGCTACGGTAATGATCTTGTCATTGACGATACCCTGTCTGACCTCCCCGGAATCGCTTTCCATTTGCCATTCAAGCCCCTTGAGAAGTTCAAAGTCGGGCTCAAGCTGGTTGCCGTACAAATCCTCCAGATGAATTTCGATATCAACCGGGCCTTCTTCCTCGACTGCGCTTTCATCCGCAGGGTGTAATAACGCAATCCCCCGCGGCACCAAGGGCGCCGCCACCTGCGCCTCGGGCATCGCCGCCCCGCCACTGACCGCGTAATTAACCTTGCCGTTGAGGTTGACACCGCTACTTCCTTTAAGGGTGATCTTGTTGCCGTAAAGCTGCACGGTGCCGTCGGCCTTGATGATGAAACCACCTCCGCCCTGGCCGAAGTTGATGTCACCGCCGCCCTGGCCGGTGATGCGGATCTCTTTGGCCGCTTGGATGGTCAGGTTGCCATCTTGCACGGTGAAACTGGCTTTGGCCCCTTCGACGGTGACCTGTTTACCCTGCTCGACATCGATGCGCAGCTGGCGCCCGCTGCTCTGCTCAATGTTGCCACCGGCGTGCAGGCGGATGTTGGCGGCGGCGCTCTGGTGGTAGTCGGTAGCGGCTTGGTGGTGGATTTCGCCGGTTTGGGTGGCGGTTTGATGGCGGTTTTCAACTATCTGCACCCGGTCGTCACCGCTGCGCTCGATGAGGCTGGCGTCACTCTGGATGTGCATGGTCTTTTTTGCCTGCAGCTGCATGGCGCCCTGTGCGCTGGCAAGGCGAATCTTATGCCCGACAGCGGCGGCATCGAGATGGAGGATGTTGTGGCCGCCGAAGGTACGCAGGGTGATCGCTTCCTGATCGATTTTATCGTCGAGACACAGCTCGTTATCAGCGGCGGTGCACCAGCGGTTCTGCTGCGGGTTGGCGCTAGTGACCGGGCTGGCGCTGGCTGGATTGGGCACCGCACCCACGATCATGGGTCGATCGGGGTCACCGTTGAGGCAGCTTAACAGCACCTCGGTGCCGTCGAGGAGTGGCAGATGCATGCCGGTCGCCTCGTGCCCTGGCGGGCCACCGTAG
>Ga0265293_10011169_pt1 | contig 12295 bp, 10 predicted proteins | sample Munlanlewell138R_FD_192505 | JGI IMG/M metagenome (GOLD analysis project Ga0265293, IMG submission 192505) | Leachate microbial communities from a municipal landfill in Southern Ontario, Canada - Leachate well 138R | ecosystem: Engineered > Solid waste > Landfill > Unclassified | place: Canada... | reverse complement strand
TTCTCCATGCGGTCTACTATTGTATAAAGCATTTCTTTTACTCTATCTAACCTGTTGGCGGAATCTATTCTCTTCTGCGCTGCCATACTTGTGCTTACATCTACACATAACATTATTTCGCCGACTCTTTCATCGGCAGCCAAACTGCTAACAGCAGTCTTGGGAAGAGCAAACGTTATGATAAATAAGGCTAGCAGCAATGCTGAAAGGATATACTTTTCTATATGTATAGTCCTTAATCTTTTCATATCTATAAGGAACAATTTTACCGCTTCTTTCTTTGTATGCCAACCCCATATAGCCAACGCGGTAAGCATTGGAGGTATTGCTAAAAGTAACCATAACACATTTGGATTTTCAAAAATCATATTTTACCTATCGTGACGCTTCGTTTTCAATAGATCGATTAATAACCTCTGTCTGGCTTTTCGCCCATTTCTGTTGAACCCCCTGAACCAACACCGCCGGAGGATTCCTGACGTTCTATTTGAATTCTTTCCAGGTATTCGAGGTTATATTTTGCATCTTCGTTATCCGGATCAAGTCTTATAGCTTCCTTCAGATAACTGATTGCATCTTCTAAACCAATCCCAGATAGACGTTCATAAGAAAAAAGTATATAGTCTCTGCCTATCATTGTTGCTATGTTGTATAACGCTAGAGATTTAATTTCGTTTTTATTACTAATTGCTTCCGATTGTTGAAAATAGGCGGCAGCATCAATGATATTTTCTTCAGGAAATTTTGGTGGTGACTTAAAAACATCCTCTGGGATCAATTCCGCTTCGTTATATACTGCTACACCCTTATTATATAACAGCAAATCAGATCTAATGGATTCAGCATGAATCAGGTTGATTCCGATTATCGCTATTACAAGAGCAGTAACAAACATAATAGCATTGATAATACCTCTTCTTCTAAAACTGTTCACATTATTCACCATACCGTTCGCAATATTCTAAATTATATTTGGCATCTTCATTACCCGGATCAAGCTTTACAGATTCCTTGAAAAATATTATTGCTTCTGATAGCCCAAAATCCGCAATTCTCTCTTCAGAAAGAAATAGATAATCACGTACTATAGCTGTTCCTATATTGTAATAGGCAAGAGATTTTAATTGATTATCGGAACTCATTCCCGCTGCCTGCCCGAAATAATCTATGGTCTGCAAAAGTAAAGAAGTTGTCATCGTTAATGAGTTTATATCGGTAGTACCGGATATATAATCCCCCTGATTATATGTATCGATTGCTTGATTATAAAGCCGTATATCATCTCTGTTTGTTGTTCCGGATTGTAGAACCAGCACAATCCCTAAAACGATCATCACCAAAGCAAAGCAAAAAATTATAACATTTACCATCGCTTTTCTTATTGAAATTTCTATCATAGTAAACTTCTCCTGCTCTCCATAATAAATAGCTTAAGGTACCTTTCTAAATCTTGTTTCACCAAGCACAAGGCAAAGCCCAAATAACCCCATCACCGGAAGCATAATAACCGGTATTATACTTGTTTTTACCAGTGTTTCATTTGTCCTTATAACAGAAGTCTGCATCGCAGTAAGGTTTTTATACATTTCGCTTATGCTTTCTGCGTCATAAGAACTCATGACGGTCACACCAGCAGGTTGGGGCATTTTAGCCATTGTTTTTTCATTACCCGTTGTAGATATTATATATAGTTTGATCCCACCTGCTAGAATTTCATCGATATTCCTTTCCATTTCAGGTAAATCATTAGCATTATAATCCAGGTCACTTACTAGGATTATTGCTTTATCTACTCCCATGCTCGTATTTTCTGACATGAATTTATTGGCAGCAGCCAGGGCATCAGCCGTGCGCGTTTGTTGGCTGACACGCATTAATACATCCCAGTTATCCAATGTATCCGCAAAAAGCTCGTTCTTATATGTAAAGTACCTGGCTAAATAATTTTCCTTAGCATATATCATTAACGCGAAATTAATATCGGCTCTCAAATCAGTGAGATTAACAAATACTCTCTGCGCTGCTTCCTGCATTGTTTCTTCAGGATGAAACTCGGTAGCTGCCGAGGTACTGCCTGAATAATCTACTACCACCAATACCGGCTTTCCGACAATCAGTTTACTATCCCTGGAAATGCTCTGCGGAGTCGCCAAAGCCCCTGCAAGAAGGAGTGAAATAAGAATAACGGGGACAGACATTATCAATACTCTCTTACCTTTAGACGAAATGTGTGTCTGCCAGTAATCAAGATCGATAGCCAGCCCACGCTTTCTTCTACTAAGTGGTATAAAAATGAGAAGCAATACCCCTATTCCTGCAATTATAAAATATTCAGGGGTAGAGAACTCAACAGATTCCCAAAACATGGCTAGTTTTTCCAAGTATTTACATCCTCTTGGTAATAAAATCGTAGAATATTGTCCAAATACTGCAAGGAATTGTTAACATCACTTTCCTGTAAAATTCCTTTACTCATTTTTGAGATATTATTAAAGAGGGCAGTTACTTCATCTTTGATTTTAACGGGAATCTTACTTATATCTATTTCTTCCAACCATTGGAAATGCTCATTCAAGGAAAGAACCAGCCTTGATATATGATCTATCTGGTATATTATATTTTCATAAGACGCTTTGCTCTCTATATTTCTATACAGAGTATTATAAATTTGAGCAATCTGTTTATTTTTCTCAATTCTAATGCTATCTTTTTCCTTATTTCTTTGCGGAACTACTCTTACAACAAAATCGACTACTGCGCCAATTGCCAGCAAAATACCACAGATCAACAATATCCAAGGTAGACTGCTTTGCTTAATTTCAATAATATCTCCCTTTAATACTCTAAAAGGAGATTCATAACCGAGATCTAAAAAATTCAGATTCATAAAATCTTCATCAGATTCTGGCAATCGAGAGGAAACGTAAATAGGTTCTGCCGATACAGGCATTTCCTGGAATCCATCGCTGCCGGTAAGTTTATATCTCACTACAATACTTGGAAAGTTGTATATACTATTTACATCGCCGTTAATCAACTGCAACTCATAAGCCAGCCGGTACACCTGGATACCATCATTCAAAGCAAATTTTAATTCTTGAATGTTCCGGACTTCAAATGGTTCCAAGTTAATAGTCTCAATCAAGCCATCGATATCTATTTCTGATACCTGTTCAGAATCGCAAAGTATGTCTACATAATAAAGGAAAACATCTCCTTTTAATATTCCGAAACTTTCCGCCTTGGAGTCAACGGCGATAGCTTTCCCTTCTGTTAATTTATCTACCTTTGCTTTCCCTAGCTGCATTTCGCTCTGTCCAGTCAATAACATAATAATGGCAATAGCTATTACTATTATCGAACCTGTTGCAATCCAAACGAGTCCTCTTTTTTTCATGCTGATCTCCTGTTTATACTTATATATCTATACTCGAATCCTTTTTCTTCTCTCAAAAAAACCTGAAAATGTTTTATAGCAGTAATCTATTGATGTTGAATCAAGTACTATGCAGTCAATACCCAAATGATGAAAGTTCCATTGAATATTTTGTAAATGTTGTTCTGATAGCTGTTGAATTTTTTGAATTTTATCAGGAGTAATATACAATTCAGTTACACCCAATCCTTCACAATTTTCCACAGTGACATTTATAGCCCTTTTGATATTCCCTGATTTTTCTATCGGATCCCTTATTATCACTGGTATAAAATCAAATTTTTCAACAAGAGGTCTGACTAAAAAGGCAAAATCGCCATCGAATACAGTATTTTTAAAGTCAGATAAAAAAAATACAATATTCTGACGATGCAGTCTTTCTAGCATGAACATAATTGCCTTATGAATATCTGCTTTACTTTTCTTAACATTATTATTTTCTTCAATAATCCAGTTTATAATCTCATCACAATTATCCTGTCCAGTTTTTGCGGGATAGAAACATCTGATACTTTCATCGAAGGCGCAAAATCCCAACGGGGTATATATATTACTTGTAGAGTAGGCAATAAGCCCTGTAGCAATATCCCTGATATCAGCTTTCGAAGGAAAAACCATCTCGTTAAAACTCTGTAGAGAGCCAGACAGATCAACCCAGATATAGATTTTCATCTGGCGTTCTTCTGCACGCAAGATAATATCTTCCTCCCCGGATTGTGCCATTGTGAAAAGATCGATGTCCTTGGGATCATCTCCTGCTTGGAAAGGTCTTGTTGAATCGAATTCAATACCATCCCCTTTATAAATACTTTCCCAATCACCTGGAAAGATATTTGTAAGCTTCAATTTTGAATAAAGTTGTGTTTTACTGAGCCTGAGTTGTTTATAAGCCGCTTGCCCCATTTTCCGTTGCCTTTCCTACAGCTTGTGATATTATTTCTGTAATTTTCATAATACGATCAGTGTCTTTTGAAGTGTATTTAAGGCCTATCCTATGATTTAAAGTAGGAAAGGCAAGGGCAGCAACATCTGAAAATGTTATATAATCCCTTCCTTTAATAAATGCTCTTGTCTTAGCTGCTCTTTCTAGATACAGGTAACCTCTTTCGCCTTCCGGAAGGATATAGAATTCATCAGGATTCACTAATCCCCCATCCATCCTTAACGACCTTACTATTCTAATAATGTCTTTTTGAATGTTCGGGGCTACAAATACATTTTCACGGATATATTTTTGAACATCCAGAATTTCATTTTTTGAAATAACAGCTTTAATCCCCGGTTCTGTTTTCTGATGTGCTCGAGCTATTGTTATTTCTTCATCTTCCGAAAGTGATTCGGTGTAAATCTTCATCATAAAGCGGTCAAGTTGAGCTGCGCCAAGGAAAAAAGTCCCCTCAACATCGATAGGATTCTGAGTGGCCATTACAAAAAAAGGTTCTTCCAGTGGATAAGTATCCTTGCCGATAGTGATCTGTTTTTCCCCCATGGCTTCAAGTAAAGCGGCTCGGGTTTTTTCATGAGCACGGTTGATTTCATCGGCGAGAACAAGATTTGCAAAAAGAGGTCCTTGATGGAACCCAAGTGTTTTATCTTCATGTTGCTCAACTATTCTCATGAGATCCATTGGTTTAAGGTCTGGGGTGAATTGAATACGGCTAAACTTCGCATCTGATATTGTCCTTGCAAAAGCCGACAGAACAGCGGTTTTTCCCTTTCCTACCTTTCCCTCTACAAGCAAGTGCGGCCCTAATTTCATTTCACTATGTGAATAAAAACATATAAACAACGATTCGATAAATTGAGATAATCCAACGATGCGTTTTTGAATTTCCTGTTTTTGTTGTTCAATTTTACTAAAGTGTTTCTCAAATATCGTATCATTATTTTCCATTTCAGCCTTCCTCTTTTATATACTCCAAATAATTTTATTGTCATTATATGAAAATAAAACAACCGGTGTGGTCTTATGTTTTATTTTATCGATAAATCTTAATTACAATTTGTAGAATTGAGCTTCGATTCAATATATTATCTGCAGTCTATCACAAACAAGTAAGCTATAGTACCGTTTATTTATACATTGTAATGCTTATAACAGTATTGTCACTGATAGGTATTTGATTATTTATTTTGTATTCTAGTCGAAAACTTTAATATACAAAATTTTATCCGATAATCTTAGTAACCATCTACAAAAATCACGAGATTCTTATCTGGTAAATCACACCAAAATGCTTTGAAAGAACTGATCATTTACGGATAAGTAATTAGTATTTGTGCTTTAATAAATCGGGATTGGCACTTCTGTTAATATACTGATTTGTAATATGGGAGTAGCTCTGCGTTTTAAATGAAAGTATAATATAGTGGATTAAAACTTATTAAAGAGAAGGTTAGAGGGATTGTAATAGCATTAACATCATTTAAAAGCAGATAATAATTGAAATACGACCGATATGCACACCAAATTATATATCAAGCGATATTTGATTTGGGAAACTAGGTATTTCTTTATATTTGAATTAATGAATCGAATTGTTGCAGGCCATATGTTTTTTCACAAAGGTGGCAATTATAACACTGGCTCTTGCAGTTTTTTAACCGATTTTCAAGAATACTAAATTTATCATTTAATAAGATTCGATCTTTTAATGAATCTTTTATATATGCTATATCTGTCTTAAAACGAGCAAAATTATCGCAACCTAGTATCCACGAACGTATAGGTTCAAGTTCATTCTCCAATATAGTGGAAAACGACTGAACTGCTCGATTACCAGCAAACCAGCCAAATTGACGATTGGGTGATGCAGATCCCGGTGTCTGGTCATTTAGCCTACCGCTAAATTTGAATATATCAACCAATTCCGAATATTCCCAGAACACATGAGTATGTATCCAAAAACAATTTGTTCCAACTCTGGGAATAATGGCACTGCCGAAATGATTTTTCCATTTACCACAGGCAAGTGCCCCAAGATTATCCCAGTAGTTAATTTTATTATAATATATTTGCAAATCATCGTGTGCTCGCTTATACGGACATGAGGGCATACAGTCTTCCATAACCAACATGCATGTTTTTACGGGTTTTCCTGGATTTTTACTTTTGTAATTTTCAACAGCCTCTTTTATTTTTTTCAATTCGTCCATATTTCTGTTAAGGGAGCGGTCAAGTTGAATAACGTTGAATCCTAAATACATGTAATCAATAACTTGCTGAGCTGTTGACACTTGTTGATTCACAGTATTTTTCCATTTCATATCAGGGAAACGCTGCTGCAAAAATCCTGCTCGCATCATATGATTATTGGCAAGTGTACAACTTCTTAATCCCCTATCATAGTAATTTTGTAGCCAGTCCAAAAAAGCACCTACTACTCGATTATTACGGCTATAAAATATTTCAACAGGAATATTTAACTGGTTAAGCGTCAGGGATATTTCAACTCCAAATTCGTTCTGAACATTAAATAAGTTATCAACTTGCTTATCTGATGCCTCAACGCCCATTACATTGCCATAAACAACTTCATGTTTCTTACTTTGTTCATCATAAATCTCTTTTTCTTCATAGTTATACTTAAATATCTTACCAAAATAGATATCGTAAAGCTCATTTTTGAACTGGTGAGAGGAATTTTTAATTGCATTGTAATATAATTCATCATCATTCCAGCTATCAAAGTGAGCAACAGAGAATCTTTTATTTAATAAATCATTCATAATTAATACCTACCTTAAATCGTACACTAATTTATTATTTTTTATTACAGCGCTTCAGCTATTATCATTTATTTTCTTAATATCAAGATCGGTCACTGTTAATAGCAACTAAGATGGTATTGATAATATATATCCGTGAGAAACTCTAGTAAATATGTATATCGGATCGGATGGATCAGGTTCGATTTTTTCACGAAGACGCTTCACATATACTCTAATGGCTTCATCTGAGCCAGGATATGTCCTACCCCATAATGCTTGAGCTAAATTATAGTAAGTAACTACTTTATTAACATTAATCATCAATTCAGCAAATATAACACATTCACTTTTTGTTAGTATTACACGATTATTATCAAACAACAGTTCATTTTTATAAGCATTTAGCTTGAATTGCCCCTTCGTTAATGTGACTTCTTCAGATAGGATATTTTGCTTACGAGTATTGGCTTTAATACGAGCTATTAATTCCATTTGTCTAAATGGTTTTACTATATAATCGTTAGCCCCCAACCCTAATCCTGTGACTATATCAGCTTCTTCACCGCGTATTGTTAGAATAATTATCGGAACAGCAGAAAATTGGCGAATTTGTTTTAATACATCAAATCCACTAATATCTGGTAAACCAAGATCAAGAATAACGATATCAGGCGAAAATTCGTCTACAATTTTTATTCCTTCTTCTCCCAGACGAGTCGAAATGATATCTGCATTTGGCCAACATAATTTAAAAGTCATGGTCAACGATTCTAGTATGCGTTTATCATCATCAATAACAAGGATTTTCATTATTTGTATCCTCCAATGTGTTCCATGTAAAATTCTGATTTAGTGATCAGCATTATCTAAAGGTATAGAAAAACCAAATGTACTACCTTTATTCAATTCGCTATCCACCCATATTGTTCCATTATGTAATTCGACTAACATCTTTGATAAAGATAAACCAATCCCCAATCCTCCATAATTACTATAATCACCTGCTGGACTTTCATTACGCTTAAAAATATTCACCAGTCTGTCTGGGCTAATTCCTTTACCATTATCTGTCACTTCAACTTCTAGATTATTGTCTATCATTTTTATAGAGATGATAATTTTACCATCCCTAAAGGTATATTTCAGTGCGTTATCCACCAGATTATCTATAACTTGTGAAATACGCTCATTATCAATAAAAGCCACAGGTAATTCATTCTGTAAATAAAATTCCAACACCTTTCCCTCAGATTTAACAAGCATTGATAATTCTTTTTTCTTGGTCATAAAAAATTCGTTAAGCGAGACCTCATGTTTTGTTAACTTGAGTAACCCAATTTCACCACGTGCAATATCCAGTATTTCATTAACTCGGTCACTTAATCTGTTCACGTCCTCGTTTATGGCATTAGCCAAATCTATAAATGGTGGGGTTTTCGAGTGTTGAGATAAAATGTCATTTGTCAATTGGAGCGAAGTCATGGGTGTCTTTAATTCATGCACCAAAGCCCTGGTAAAGGCGGCACGATTATTCAATTCGTTTTCTAACCGGTCTGTTTTGAGTTGCAGTTGTTCTGATTTCTGAGCTAACTGGTGAGTTCTTTCTTCAACATTAGATTCCATAATAATAGCATATTTTTTTAAACTACGAGTTCTCACCTGCAAAAATATAAATATAATTAATAATACACACACGACCGAGGATAATATAAACCACCATTGTTCCCAAAAAGGTGTTGCGATGTTAATATTCAATACAGTTTCTTCTTCGCTCCAGGCCCCCTCGCTGTTGGATGCTTTAACAATAAAGTAATACTCTCCACTGCCAAGGTTGGTATATTTTGTATTACTGTTATTAGCATCGCAATAATTCCAATCTTCTTCAAATCCTTCAAGTTTATAGGCGTATGTAATCTGGTTTGAGGAATCAAAACTCAGGGCAACAAAATCGATTAAAAATGAATTTTCGGAATATCCAAGTGTTATTTCTTTTATGTCTTCAATTGGTTTGTTAAAGAATAAATTTCCATCCAACAAATTGAAGCCGTTAATTACGACTTCAGGTGTAGTGGTATTTGTTAACAATTTATCAGGATAAAAGCGAATTAATCCACCGACAGTTCCCAAAAATATTTCTCCATCTTCTGCTTTATACGCGGCGGTAGAACAAAACATATCGCTCTTAAGTCCGTCATCTATTTTATATTCAATATGTTCTTTTTCTTCAAAGGATAACCTCCAGAGACCTTGCCGGGTTGCTGCCCATATAACATGGCCATCGTCTTCCAACATTGTAATAATCGTTTCGCTTACCATCGTTTCTGCGATTGTGTTTGAAATGAATTGATTTTCGCTAAGTTGAAAGCAGAATAAACCATGATTGGTTCCAAACCATAACAGCCCTCTACTATCTTCTAACATAGCATAGGTTGCATTCCTTCCAATATTTTTTATAAATATGGGAGCTTCATCATGTACTGATAAAATATCAGCTTTAGGTGCTTTATTATCCAGCGCGTATATTGCGCTTTGCGTTATTAGCCACAATCTTTTATCTGAGGTTTCATATATCAATTCAACAGATCCATCGATTTTTAAATTGTTATAAAGATTAAATTCTGTTGATCTTGAATCAAGGCTACACAAGCCATTGGTTGTCCCTATCCATACAGTTTCTTTATGATCTACATATATGGAAAGGATTCTATTGCTTGGTAGCTTACTATTATCTTTGTCGAAAGTAACAATTTCGCTTGTCATCGAATTAAATCTAAGTAACCCCATATCGTCAGTTCCAATCCAAAGGTTTCCATCAGTTCCCATCGAAAACACACTCTTTACGAGATTTGCTTTAGCCTGCTGTGTTAACATATCAGACCAAATATTTTCCACCTCATTTTTTTTGATATTGTACTGTATGATTCCTGCCCTTGTTTCCAGCAACAATGTATTACTATCCAGACTAGCAATCCCTGAAATAGTGTTATTTAGCAGGATACCTGTGCAATAATTAAAAACCTGTTTCCTGAAGTTAATTTTATTTAAACCATTGATAGTACCTATCCAGAGGTTATTTTCGTTATCGAGGTGTAATGCTGTTATTCTATCGGAATTCAAACTATCAGGGTTATATGGGTCAAGCATGTAATGATTAAACGTATTCTGAATAGGATCGAAATTGTTCAATCCATTATTCGTACCTATCCAGATAATTCCATGGCTATCTTCGCATATTTTTGTTGTGGAATTACTGCTGATACTACTGGGATCATTTGAATCGTGTAAATATTTAGTAAAAGTGCCTTTCTCTCTATCTAATATATTAACACCGTCATCTGTGGCTATCCAAAGTGAACCATAGCTATCTTCAAAAATGTCCTTTACAGAATTATTACTGATGCTATCTGGAATATTGATACTATGCTTATATGAAGTAAAAGTTTGTTTATACCTGTTAAATAGATAGAGTCCTTGATTAGTGCCTATCCATAATGAACCAAAGCTGTCTTCGAATATTTTTCTTATAATCTTGCCCTCAGTGCTGTTTTCACCAGTTGTATTGATTAAATATTCGGTATAAGTTCTAGTTTTCCTGTTTAATAAGTTGAGCCCATGTTCTGTTCCTATCCATAAAGCACCATAACTGTCTTCAAAAATAGCTAGTATCGAATAATTGCTGTTATTTTTGGAAGGGTTATCTGGATTACTTAAAATAGTAGTAAAAGTATCATTCTGCCTGTTATAAAGATTAAGTCCATAATCTGTACCGATCCATAGTAATCCGTAACTGTCTTCAAATATTGTCTTTATATTCGAAGAAGATATAGATTTAGAATCATTTGCATTTTGATAATAGATCTTAAAATTCACCCCGTCATATTTATTCAATCCAACCAGTGTTCCTACCCATAAATAGCCATAGCTATCCTGAAAGATACTGGTAATACAATTCTGTGATAACCCATGTTCTGTCGCGATACTCTCAAATTTCAATGATTCATTAGTGTTAGCAGATACCGGAAATGTTGTCGGTGATATAAGAATAGAGGATATTATAATGGCAATAGATATCCGTAATATAATGCCTCGCCTTATCATAAATATTCTCTTCCCTTCTTTTTTTGATAACAAATAATATACCATTAAAACGATAAATTATCTAAACATATAACTGTTTTGTAACAGTAAAGAGTTAATAGTAATTGTTTTGTTATGGGCTGAAACATATACTAGCTGCAATGTCGAGGACATAATACTATAATTTTTTTCCCAAACGAAGATTGGTATAAAAAAAGCTGGTTTAATGAATATAATCATAGCAAGTGTTGGTTCGGTTATTGAAAATAATTTATTAAGTACCTTAAGCCAATATTATTCTGATTGCAGCATTTCCGTTTTCACCTCAAAAACACAAGTTATTAAAAAAGTGAGAGAGGCTAACAGTATCGATGTGGTTATTATAGGGGAGAAATTATCTGATATTTCCGGGTTAGATATGGTTGAATTACTTCGTGATGATTCTGATATGCCGATAATCTATTTATCAAATGACAAAGACATTAAAACACTAATAAGTGCATTTGATAAAGGTGCTACAGATTATATTGTTACGCCATTTAGTGAAAAGGTTTTTATGGCTCGTTTAAATGCAATTATAAGAAGGAGAATATGGGACCTAAAAATAAGGGATTATAACGTCTTTAGCGAAACAGCTTAACCTTATATCCAGTATTCTTGTAATAAATTGAATAATTTGTTTTAACATGAAAATATTACATTCCCTGTTTTTACAATAACAAGAAACATTGTCAGTAAGTACTATTAAGATATTGCAGTAAATTTTTTTTATATAAATGGAGGTGATGCCTATTCAACATTAGCATTATTTAATACCAAAAATTGTGAAAGGAGAAGGAATTGAAAGAAGAAAAAGAAAAGTCACCTGTAGATGAAACTAAAAAATCCGGCGAAGTGACGAGGAGAGACTTCCTTGTAGGCGCCGGTACTGTAGTAGTAGGTGGAGCCATCGGCGCAGGGTTGCTTTCAAGCTGCGGCGAGACTGTTACAACCACCGTTAAAGAAACTTCCACCAAAACAGTCCCGACTACAATCACAGCGCCCGGTACCACAGTTACCGAAACAAAGACG
>Ga0265293_10011168_pt1 | contig 12295 bp, 8 predicted proteins | sample Munlanlewell138R_FD_192505 | JGI IMG/M metagenome (GOLD analysis project Ga0265293, IMG submission 192505) | Leachate microbial communities from a municipal landfill in Southern Ontario, Canada - Leachate well 138R | ecosystem: Engineered > Solid waste > Landfill > Unclassified | place: Canada... | reverse complement strand
TATGTTCAACTATCGTCAAAGCGGGCATCCCGGAGGAACTCGTTCTAAAATCCCGGCTTTTATAACTCTCCTTTTAGGGGGAGCAATGCGCTGGGATATCAGAAATCCCGAAAAAAGATTCAACGATCGGTTTGTTTTAGGCGCAGGACATACTGTTCCGATGGTTTATGCTACTCTAGCTCTCTTTAATGAAGCATTAAGAATAAAGCATAAAGAGACCGGTGATAAAAAGTATTCACACAAAGATGAAAAAAAAGTCCTTTATTGGGAAGACTTAGTTGGGTTCAGAAGAAAGGATATGTTGTCAGGACATGCTGAAGCTTCCGGTAAAACGGAATTTTTGAAATTCAACACAGGTCCGTCCGGCCATGGAACCGCTGCTGCAGCGGGTATGGCCGTAGCCCTAAAAAGAGCCAAAGCCGAGAATGTCAAAGTTTTTATCATTGAGGGTGAGGGGGGATTAACACCCGGGGTAACTCATGAAATAGCCAACTCAGCTTGGTCTATGGCTTTGGACAACCTCTATTTTTTAATTGATTGGAACGATTACGGAATAGATAACCATAAAATGAGTCAAATTATGTACGGAAACCCTAAAATATGGTTCTCCAGCCATGGATGGGAAACATTCTTTGTAAAAGAGGGAGATAACATCAACTCTTTAAATAAGACCTTTTTAAAAATGGTAACTAAAGAGAATAAAAAGCGAGTCCCGCGGATGACCTATTTCAAAACCTTAAAAGGGCGGGGCTATCTAAAATACGATAACGAATCGCATGGAGCTGTCCATAAGATGAACAGCCCAATTTTCTGGGAAACGAAAAAGGAGTTTGTTGAAAAATATGGATGCCAATTTGTTAACTACCAAAAAGAGGCTCCAAAAAGTGAAAAAGAGATTGCCAAAGAGTTTATGGCTAATTTAGAAGTTGTCACAAATGTTTTAGCCAACGATAAAGAACTGGTTAACTACCTAGCTGACAGACTGGTTGAACTGGGAGAATCTGTACCATTGACCATTGAAGGTTCTTGTTTTTCAGATAAAGAATCCCCTTTTGACGATCCTCAAATTTATGATTATAAAAACTATCCACAAGACCTATTTGCAAAAATCGGAACGAAAGTACCAAACAGGGCAGCGTTAGGAAAGTGGGGTTCTTGGATTAACTACTACGGCTATAAAAACTACAACCGCCCCCTGTTTCTTGTCAGTTCTGCCGATTTAGCCGGTTCAACTAATATTGGTGGTTTTGGGGACGGTTATGCTGATTTTAGCGGATATGGGTGGTATGAGAGAGTCGGTACTAACGATGGAGCCATTTTACCCCAGGGCATTACCGAGTTTGCCAACTCCGGAATAATGGTTGGACAGGCTTCTGTTAACTTCAGTAATGACCCACTCAATAAATACGATGGATTTTGGGGAGCAACCTCAACTTACGGCAGTTTTTCTTATTTGGTGTACGGATTACTCCGTCTTTATAGCCAGATGGAACAAGACAGCACAGTTAAATTGGGAAAGGTAATCTATGTAGCCGGGCACTCAGGACCCGAAACAGCTGACGACAGCCGAACCCATTTTGGTATTTTTTCCCCGGGAGTAACTCAACTGTTTCCAGAGGGCTCTGTGATAAATCTCCATCCATGGGAGTATAACGAAGTTCCAGTTCTGCTAGGTGAAGCACTAAAACAAGAAAAACCGCTGATTGTCGTATTGCACCTCACACGGCCGCCGATTGAAATCCCCAACAGAAAAGAGCTTGGAATGCCAAGCCATTTTGAAGCTGCTAAAGGGGCATATATAGTTAAAGATTTTGATGAAAAAGGGGAGAAAGAAGGAACCTTCTATGTTCAGGGGACAAGTGCGATGGCTAATATTGTTAAGATTTTAGATAAAATTGAGAACAATATCAAAATAGTCTATGTAACGAGTGCCTACCTCTTTTCGCTTCAAAATAATAAATACAAAGAGAAAGTTGTTAGTTCTTATGATAAAAATAACTCGACCATTATTACAACATCGGCTAAAAAGCTATTTGGTGATTTCACATTCGGAGAAGAATCTTTAAAGTATGCAATGAGTTCCGATTGGGATGACCGATGGAGAACCGGCGGAACACTGGATGAGGTTATCAAAGAAGCTCATTTATCGAGTGATTGGATTCTTCAAGGAATAGACAAGTTTGTTAACAGAAAAAAATAACTTTTTTTGGGGGAATTTCTTGCTTAACAATGGTTTGGAAATTCCCCCTGTTGGATTAGGTACCGGTCTCATAAAATATACTGAAGCTGAAAATTTATCTCTAGTTTTAAAAGAACTACTAAGATATCCCTTTCCTTTAATTGATACGGCGGGTGTTTATCAAAAAGGGGAGGAGATTGTGGGGAAAATTTTAAAGAACCTTCCCAATAAAAACGTATTTTTAATTACGAAATTAGCTAATTGCGACCAGAAAAAAGGGATGATAAAAAAAGCATTTGAGGAGTCCTTAAAAAAACTAAATAGGGATTACATTGATTTGTACCTGTTGCATTGGCCTCAAAGCGGCACTTTTATAGATGCCTATTTAGAACTGGAAGAACTCTATTACCAAAAGAAAGTGGGTGCAATCGGAGTATGCAATTTCAAAGAACACCATTTGGAAAAACTGCTCTCTGTTGCCACGATAATTCCTGCTGTTAATGAGATTGAACGCCATCCTCTTTTGAATCAGAAAGATCTGATAAGTTTTTGTAAGAGTTTAGGTATTTTACCTGTTGCTTATAGTCCTCTGGCTAAAATGGACAAAAAAATCAGTAATTCAGAGATTTTTAAGGATTTAGAGAAAAAATACAACAAAAGTATCTCTCAAATTATTTTTAGGTGGAATTACCAAAATGCCGTTACAACAATAGGTCATACAAACAGCATCAACAGGGTGCAAGAATATCAAGAAATATTCGATTTTGAGTTAACTGAAGAGCAGCTGGGATTAATAGATTCGTTAAACGAAAATATTCGATTTTGGCCCGATTCAGATAACTGCGATTTTTCAAAACTGTGATTAACCACCTGCAAGAAACTCAATTTTAATTATATTGTCGCTCTCTTTCAAAAGATAAGTTTCAAATTTGTCCGGTTTAAGCAATTGCTCATTTATAAAAATAGCAAACTCCTCCGAGTCGGGAGAGTATTTGTTTAAAAACTCTTTTACTGAAGTGGTTTTATTTATTTCTAACTTTTCATTATTAAAGGTAACAATCACAATTGAACCCTATCAAATACAGAAGACCGGTTACTTTTTAGAAATTTTCCACAAGGTTTATCAGCTACTAATTTCCCGTCTTGCACAATAATCTTTCCCCCTTTTATTGTAGTTATGACTTTCCCGTCAATTTGGGTATTTTCATAAGGGGTGTAATCACATAATCCATGTAAATTATTTATTTCAATCTTCTCTTTTATACCAATTTTAAAGAGTGCAATATCTCCGTCGCTGTTTGGCTCTAAACTCCCTTTTTGGGAGTAGAGTCCAAAGGCTTTTGCCGGGTTGTCACATAACAGTTTTCTCATTTCACTGATAGTTATGTAGTTGGTTACTACGGCAGAACTGTAAAGCAAAGAGGCCATCGTCTCACTGCCACTAATACCGCCCAAAACTTTTTGACACTCTTTCTCTCTGAGTTTCTGCTCTTTTGAATAGGAGCAGTGATCGGTAGCAACGACAGAAAGTTCTCCATTTTTAAGAGCTTCTAACAATCTCTTGTTATCTTCGGCTTTTCTTAACGGCGGATTGACAACATAGAGATTACCGTTTTGAGAATCCAACAAAGAGTCGGTAAGAGTGAGGTAGTGGGGGGCAGTCTCCCCGCAAACCGGGATAAATTGCGATAAGTTGTTCAATGCATTTAAAGCATCTTTGCTTGAGACATGGACTATATAAAGTGGAAGATTATACTTTTTAGCAATCTCACCCACTTCTAAAATTGCGCTGGCTTCAGCCAAAGGGGGTCTTAAGTGATTCTGCATTGAAGCTGGGTACATTTTATTAGTTAGACTTTTCTCAATTTCTTCCAATACGGTTTGAGATTCTGCATGAACTGTTACCAGCAACTGGTACTTTTTTGCCAACTCAAAAAGTGGTTGCCAATACTGAAGATCCAAAAAAAGACCGGCTTCTTTATAAGTCGTAAAAATTTTTAAAACTCTTATGCCAAAATTGACCAACTCTTTAATTTCTTCTTCCAATTTATCGTGATAAAAGTATATTCCTTGGTGAAGCGCAAAGTCGACAAAACTCTCTTTTGCTTCTTCAATCCGCATTTGACTGCTTTCTAACAGGCTCTTTTCTCTAATTTGGTCGGAAAAGTCAATTACAGTTGTTATGCCCCCAAAAGCTGCAGCCTTTGAACCGGAGTAAAAGGTATCACTGGATTTATTGGATCCTTCTCCCACACCATAATGGGTATGAGCATCTATGAAACCGGGAAAAACGTACAAATCAGTAGCATCTATAACAGTGCAATTTTTAACAACACTGGCAGTTGAAGCTCCTCTTTCAACTCTTTTTATTTGACCGTCACTAATTAAAATATTGCCTTTAAAAATTTCATTGGTTTCAACGATAAATCCATTTTCTATATAGATTCTTCCCATTGTTAAATCCTAAAAAACCTTTAGGCTGTTAGTACTTTTGCCAAAGCCATATAACCGCTACAGGCTTTTGTCAGTTGGTCTATTTCAATATACTCATCTACAACATGGGCTTGATGCTCTAAACTGGGCCCAAAGCCAAGTGTTGGAATATTTCTGATACCGGCGGAACGGCTTCCGTTTGTACAGAAAGAGTAGGTTCCTATTTCAGAATCTGTTAATCCAATCCTCTTTAAGGCATCAAGTGAGTTTCTGACTAATTCTGAAGATCGGTCGAGTAACCATGCGGGAACAAAGCTCTCATGAATTCCTTTGTGTTTTGCATAGGTGTTGATCGGGATGGTATCTATTTTGACATCGGCTTTAAAATAGGAGTTTTCATTTGTTAATCTATCAATAAGTTGTAAAAAAGGCTTAAGGACAGATTTTTTAGTTTCGCCTGTTAACAATCTCCGATCAAAAGTTACTTTACAAACTTCGGGAATAACTGAAGCACCCGGGTACGGCGAGCTGATTATATCGGTTAATACCAATTCCCCTCTGCCCAAATAGGGACACAAAGGACTCGCAATTTTGTTAATCTCCTCTAAAAGAACCATCATCTGTAAAACAGCGTTAACTCCTTTATGGGGATTAGCTGAGTGAGCCGGAACGCCATAGGTGTTTAAGACGATTTGAGCTCTCCCTCTTTGTCCAACATTAAGATTAAGATTGGTTGCTTCACCTATTATGACAATATTTGGATTGGTGGCTTCCAATACCGGTTCTAGAGAATAACCTTCAGCCAATTCCTCATAAACGGTTCCCGAAACATATAAATCACCTTTTAACGAACCTTCTTTCTTTAAGAGGGAGGCGGCATATATCATGGCAGCTAAAGCTCCTTTCATGTCCGATGCGCCCCGACCGTAAATTTTACCCTCTTTTATCTCTCCTCCGAACGGCTCAACAGACCAAGAACTCCGATTAGCTATTGGAACGGTATCAAGATGCCCATCCATCAGAACAGTTTTACCGCCCTTTTTCCCCTCTATTTTTCCGACAATGTTTCCCATACAATCAACATTGACAGAGTCAAAGCCAAGTGAGACCATCTCCCTTTTTAAAAGGTTTACCAGATCTTTTTCACGGCCGCTCATAGAGGGGGTTTGAATCATTTTAGTACATAAATCTATCAAAAGTTCTTTGTCTCTGTTTTGCATAACAACCTCTTTTACTTTTTAGTAGTGGAAGTCAGTTTTTCTACAATTTTATCTGGTGTAGCCGGTAGATCGTTAATTCTTATTTTTAAAGCATCGTAGATACCGTTGATGATTGCCGGGGTGGTAGGAATCATTGATAGTTCGCCTAATCCTTTAGCACCAAAGGGGCCTCCGGGTTGCTCATTTTCAATTAAAATAGTTTCCATTTCTGGGGTTTGATCTATTGTTGGAACACCGATTTTACGCAGTGTATCTGTTAGGACACCTGTCGCATCCATAACATACTTTTCACTTAGTGCATAACCCATCCCCATCACAATCCCGCCCTCAATCTGTCCTTCAACACCGTGCAGGTTAATCACTTTTCCTGTATCATGAGCGGCAATTACTTTGAGAACTTTTACATCACCGTTGGTGGGATTTACCGCAACGATAGCAGCTTGAGTTCCGAAACAGTAAGAGAAGTGGAGTCTAAACTCTTCGTCCAAAAGAGTTGGATTATCGGTATAACGGGATACCGGGGTAGTGTTTGGCGCTGTGTAGATATAACTAGTTTCGATTTCACCAAAAGCATTAAAAAGTTCTTTGGTTGTTAAAAGGGTCTCATCTAAGCCAGATCTTTTTATTTTATAATCGGAAAAGTCAAGTTCCTTTGTTTCAATTTTTAAAAGTGAGGCAGCCTTGTCTAAAATTTTTTCTTTTAAAAGAATTGATGCTTGCTTTACCGCATTTCCAGTCACATATGTTTGTCTGGAGGCAGTTGTGACTCCGCCGTCTAAATTAAGAAGCGTATCATTGGCAATCAATTCTATTGTATAGGGGTTTACTTTTAATATTTCGGCTGCAACTTGCCTGACAACAGTATCGGAGCCTTGCCCACTGTCAACACTGGCGACTTTTAAAATCAGATTCTCTTTTCCTAAGACTGCACCGGCTCCGGCACTGTCAATCATACCGGAACCAAGACCGACATTTTTCATTGCACTGGCAATTCCGATGCCCACTTTATAATTTTCTAACTTAGGAAGTTTCTCTTTGGCAAGGGCCTTTTGAACCTCTAAGAGTGATTCTTTTACCCCGATACTTGCTGTTAAATATTGTCCTCCGATAGTTTTTTTACCGACATCAAGGGCATTTATCATCCTGATTTCAAATGGATCAATGTTAAGCTTTTCTGCTAACATGTCGATAATTATTTCACTTGCCACTGCCGGTTGGTTGCTTCCAAAACCTCTCATTGCTCCGGCCGGAGTTGTATTTGTATAGACACAAAGACCGTGAACATCGGCATTTTCTATCTCATAAGGTCCGGAAGAGAATAAAACAGACCTTAGAATTACTGCTTCTCCGGCAGAAGGATACGCTCCGGTATCGGCTAAAATATCGGCTTGAAAAGCTGTGAATTTTCCGTTTTTCTTCGCTCCTAATTTGTATTTTAAAATCTCGGCGTGTCTTTTGCTGGTTCTTAACATCACATCGTAACGACTCATTACCATTCTGACAGGTTGTTTTGTTACCAACGCACCTAAAGCAGCATGAACTTGAATCGTCGGCTCTTCTCTTCCTCCGAACGCTCCTCCGGTAGCCTTTGTAACAACTCTGATTTTATCGGCGGGGAGGGCTAAGTTTGCCGCAATCTCGTCTCTGAAGCTAAATGAGCTTTGTGATTGGGTATAAACTGCAAGCAAACCGTCATCCTGAATGTGGGCATATACAGAATCCGGTTCTAAGTAAGCATGTTCAATAGCCGGCAGGGTTATAGTGTTTTGAACTATAACATCAGCTTCTTTAAACCCTTTTTCGATATCACCTCGGCTAATGTGCAATTCAGAGAGGACATTGGTTTTATCGTGGATAAAAACACCTTTTTCATCTTTGGCTTCTTCCATGGTGAAAATTGGTTTTAGCCTTTCGTATTCAACTTTAACTAACTCAGCGGCATTTTCTGCACTCTCTTTGTCTTTGGCTAAGATTAGGGCAACGGCGTCTCCTTTATAACGAACTTTATCACCGGCTAGGACCGGTTGTTTTTTTGAGATAATTCCGATTAAGTTGGTTCCCGGAATATCTTTTGCAGTTAAAACAGATACAACGTTAGGTGCCCTTTCTGCCGCTGAAGTGTCAATTGAGAGTATAAGGGCATGGTCTTCTTCACTGAGGGCTAAAGAGCCATAAAGGGCATCTTTAAATTTCATGTCATCGGTATAAATAGGGGAGCCTTTAGCCTTGTCTATTGCATCCTTTCTAATAACCCCTTTTCCCAGTCCGTCTGTCTTTGTGTCTAAAGTCAAAGGAGAATTGGTTCGGATGGATTTGGCTGCCATCTGAACTGCCTCTATTATTTTTTTATAACCAGTGCATCGGCATATGTTTGATTTTAAAGACTCCTTTATCTGTTCATCTGTCGGGTTGTTATTGGAATCCAATAAAGCTTTAGCGGCCATTATCATTCCGGGGGTACAGAATCCACACTGAATGGCTCCGCAATTGACAAAAGCAATTTGCAGTGGGTGGAGATTGCCATCTTTTGCGAGGCCTTCAATGGTTTCAACTTTTGAATTGTTTAGTCTGCCCATTTTTGTGATACAGGCTTTGCGGGCTTTTGAGTCGACTATGACTGTGCAAGTTCCGCAATGGCCGCTGTTACATCCATTTTTGGTTCCCATTAATCCAAAGTCCTCTCTGAGAACCTCTAAGAGCATTCTATCTCGATTTCCTTCGTAGGTTATCGCCTCACCGTTAAGAATAAATTTAATCGCATTGTTATCCATTTTCACATCCTTTAAGATTTTACATACGGTTTGCCAAGAGCAACTGGGTCTACAGTTTTCCCAACAAAGCCAGCAAGTGCAATCATTGTTAGGACATAAGGAATCATCAGTAAGAAGTCACTGGCAATTGGAACGCCAACTGCCTGCAAAGTCATCTGTAGCGCATCGGCAAAGCCGAATAATAGAGCGGCACCAAAACACCCTAAGGGAGTTCGTTTTCCAAAAATCATTGCTGCCAAGGCAATAAATCCTCTACCGGCAGTCATCTCGTTAACAAACATAGAAAGTTGGGCTACCGAGAGGTATGATCCCCCTAAACCGGCCAATAAGCCGCTGATAATAACTGAGACATACCTTATAAAAAAGACATTCTTTCCTGAGGTGTCGACAGCTTTGGGGTGGTGTCCGACGGCTCTGACTCTTAATCCAAAGGGGGTGTAATAGATTAAAAGATGAGAGCCAGCAACAATAAAAAGGGCTATTAGCGTCAAAGGGTTAATATCACCAAAAACGGCACCGATAGCCGGTATTTTATTTAGAAGGGGAATTGAGATGTTTTTTATGCTGGCGACTTGGGGAGTTCTTCCGGGGTTGCCCCAATAGTATTGGAGCATAACGGCAGGAATACCGCCGGCTAAAATATTTATTCCGACTCCGACAACTGATTGGTTTGCTCTAAATTTAATACACAAGAGGGCGTGAATTAAACCCATACAACCACCTAAGAATATCCCAAAAAGGACTCCCAACCACGGATTTCCGGTAGCCAAAGAGATGATTCCGGCTCCAAAGGCTCCCATTATCATCATCCCTTCTATACCAAGATTAATGATTCCGCTTAATTCACTGTACATTCCGCTTATTGAACCTAAAATAAGGGGGGTAGCCATTCCTAAAGTAGCAATAAGTATATTTACCGTAGCAATTTGTAAAATAATCTGAATCACTTGTTGCCTCCTTCTTTAGAGAGAGAAGAGTCGCTTGTTTTCAGTCTCCGTTTTTTTTCTTTGTAGTTGGATATGACTTTAACCAAACTCCATCTGCTGGCAACAAAGAAGATTATTAATGCCTGTAAAACTTTAACAAGGTTAACGTTTGTACCTGCCAAAATCTGCATTCTCATTGCTCCGGTTTTTAATGCACCAAATAAAATTGACGAGATTATTATCCCTGCCGGATGGTTATTTCCTAAAAGGGAGACTGCTATTCCCTCAAACCCATATCCTGGGGAAAATCCGGCATAAAAGCGTCCAAAAACGCTGCAAATTTCCATAGCCCCGCCGATTCCGGCTAAAGCTCCGCTGAGCATAAAAGCTTTAACCATTGACCTCTCTGCATAAATCCCAGAGAACTTAGCAGCATAAAGGTTATGGCCGACAGCCCTCATTTGAAAACCGCCTTTGGTTTTCCACATGATAAGATAAATGACGTAGGCAATAACCATTCCTATGAAGTAGCCGACATTCATAGGAGAGTTGGGGAATATGGGTTGAAATCTGACGGACGGACACACAAAGGGGGTTGCGGGAAGAGTGCTGCCCATTCTAAAGGGGCCGCTTGAGCTGACTAACCAGTTTGTGAAGTACAGAGCTATTTTATTAAGCATTATGACATTAATTACTTCGTGAACTCCCAGTTTTATTTTTAGTATAGCTGGAAGAAATGCCCACAAAGCTCCAAAAATGGCCCCAGCTAAGAGAACCATTGTTATGTATAGATATGAGGGTAGGCCGATAAACAGAGTCCCCACATAGGCTCCGGCAATAGCACCGACAAGAAACTGTCCTTCCGCTCCGATGTTGAAAATTCCACTTCTGTATGCTACGGCAAAAGCTAAGCCCGTAAATAGGATTGGAGTTGCAGCCAAAAATGATTGACCTAAACTTCTCATATTCCCAAAAGCTCCCAGTACCAAAGAGGTGATTGCCAATAATACATCATCCCCTGTGATGGCAATTATGATACTCCCGACTAAAAGAGCCATAATTATGGCAATAATGGGGTCTGCCATTTTCCCGACAGACTGTATTAGTGAATTTCTAAATTTATGATAGAGAGGTTGTTTTTCTTTATTAATCATTCGACTTTCTCCTTACACCGGCCATGCAGAGACCCACTTCTTTTACCGTAGCTTCAGACCGGGTAAATTCTGCTATTATTTCGCCTCCATATATCACTAATATCCGATCACTGAGAGCAAATATTTCATCAAGCTCAAAAGAGATCAGCAAAATTCCTTTTCCCTCTTTTCTCTGTTCCAACAGCTGTTGATAAACAAACTCAATGGCACTTACATCAAGGCCTCTTGTCGGCTGTGCAGCTATTAAAAGGTTTGGGTTTTTAGAGATCTCCCGGGCTAAAATAACTTTTTGCTGATTTCCACCGGAGAGCTTTCCCCCCTCGGTAAGGGGACTGGGGGTTCTGATGTCAAACTCTTTAATCAGATTAACGGCCCTATTGTGAATAGCATCTTTTTTAAGAAAATAACGGCTGCTGTAGCGTTCATCATTTTCAAAACCCAAAAGTAGATTCTCTTCTACTGTAAAGTCGGCTATTATTCCCATCCTCATCCGGTCTTCGGGGATATGGCCAACACCACAGTCATAAACCTCTTTCTGAGCAAACTTTCTGGGGAGATTTCGGTTATTAATAATGATTTCACCCTCATCTCTAACAATGAAACCGGAGAGAACCTGCAACAATTCAGATTGGCCATTGCCATCCACACCGGCAATTCCCACTATTTCTCCACTTTTCACGTGCAGAGAACACCCGTTGAGGGCAGTGAGATTTCTGTAATCTTTTGCATGGAGATTGTTAACCTCTAAAATCCGTTCCCCTGTTTTTTGTCTCTCTTTTGTTACTTCTAGAACTACGGGCCTTCCGACCATCAGCTCGGCAAGTTCTTCCGCTGTCACTGTGGCAGTCTCATGAACTCCTACTACCTTACCCGAGCGCATTACAGCTACGCGGTCACTGATATCTTTAATCTCTTTAAGCTTATGGGTAATCAGAATTATTGAGTGACCTTTGGATTTTAGGTCTCTCAGAACCTTGTAAAGTTCTTCGACTTTTTGAGGGGTAAGAACGGCAGTCGGTTCGTCTAGAATAAGTATTTTAGCTCCCCGATGCAAAGATTTTAGAATCTCAAGCCTCTGCTGTTCTCCCACAGAGATATCGGCAACTAAAGAGTCGCTGTTTATACTCAACCCATACTCTTTAGAACACTGATTGACTATCTTTTTTGCTTGTTTAAGGCTGAGCAAACCTCTCTCTGTCGGCTCACTGCCTAAAATGAAATTTTCAGCTACAGTTAAGTTGTCAATCAACATAAAATGTTGATGAACCATCCCAATACCTAACTTTATAGCATCTTTGGGGCAGGTAATATTAACTTTTTCGCCTCTAAAATAGATGGCGCCGTCGTCCTTGGTATAAAGACCAAATAGGACGTTCATCAAAGTTGATTTTCCTGCCCCGTTTTCACCTAGAAGTGCAAGAATTTCCCCCTCTTGCACTTCTAAGTTGACCTGATCATTTGCCAAAACTCCAGGAAATACTTTTGTAATATTCTCTAATCTTAAAATTGGCTCTCTCATTCCTTTCCTCTCCTTTGGCAAAATTTAATGTTTCCTACATAATTTTTGGCGGGACAAATGCTGCCAGTTCTTCTCTGTTAGAGGGAACTACAA
>Ga0265293_10011166_pt1 | contig 12295 bp, 12 predicted proteins | sample Munlanlewell138R_FD_192505 | JGI IMG/M metagenome (GOLD analysis project Ga0265293, IMG submission 192505) | Leachate microbial communities from a municipal landfill in Southern Ontario, Canada - Leachate well 138R | ecosystem: Engineered > Solid waste > Landfill > Unclassified | place: Canada... | reverse complement strand
CGGAAGGCCCGATCAAGATCGTGTACTGGCGGAGTCTGACCGGAGTAGCCGGCGAGTCTCAGGATGAAGTGGTGAAGCGCTTCAACGCGAGTCGCAACGACATCATCGTCGAGGCGGAGTTCCAGGGCGCCTATGCCGAGATTCTGCAGAAGATGACCGCAGCGGTCGCTGCAGGCGACATGCCCGATGTGGTCCTGCTCGACTCCCCCCACATGCCGATCTTTGCAAAGAACGGGGTGTTGGTCGACTTGGGCCAGTATGTCAAGGATGAGCCAAAGGGCTTCATCGAGGACTACATCCCCGGCCTGCTTGCCGATGGGTACTACCACGGCACCCTCTATGCACTGCCGGCAATGCGGTCGACACCATTGCTCTACGTCAACGGCGACATGCTCGCTGCAGCGGGCCTTCCGCGCCGCGCTCCGACCACGTGGGACGAGCTGCGTGAGTGGGGCAAGAAGTTGACGAAGATCAACGCAAAGGGCGAACTCGAGCAGAGTGCCGTCGGTCTGACCACCGGCCTCACCACCGCCCACTGGTACTTCCAGGGGGCTGTCTACGCATTTGGTGGCTTGGTCAGTGACGAGGACTTCGGCATCCACCTGACCGAGGCGCCGGCAATGGAGCTTGCCCAGCTCTGGCAGGACATGGTCTTCAAGGATCGCTCGGCCATCCCATCCAACAGCCACGACGACTTCTTCAACAAGAAGGTCGCCATGGTCTTCGGCTCGACCGGTTCGATGGGCAATGTCTACTCAAGGGCTGACTTCCAGGTCATCCCGGCGTTCCTTCCTGGCCAGAAGCAGAACCTCGTTCCCGTCGGCGGCGCGGTCATCGCGATGCCCAAGACCGGGGACACATGGAAGCAGTGGGCTGCGTGGGAGTTCCTCAAGTACTTCACCGGGACTCAGAGCCAGGCCTACCTTGCCCGGATGACCGGCTACATGCCCAACAGCTTCTCGGCAAGCAAGGATCCTGAATTGGTGGCGTACTACAACGCCAATCCGCAGTGGAAGGTCGCCATCGACCAGCTGAACTACGTCCGCCCACAGGCGAGCGTTATCAGCCTGCCAAAGGGGACAGCAATCCTGCAGCAGATGGTTGAAAAGCTGATCATCGCCAACCGTGATGTGAAGACCATCATGGAGGAGACGACCGCCGACCTGAAGAAAGAGTACGATGACAACTACTAAGATGCGCCGTATTCGCACAGTGGCCGCAGCAGCGGCCACTGTGTTTATCCTCTCCTTGCTCCTCATCCTCAGCTCGTGTGCATCCACAGAGTCAAGACTCAGTGCAGCACCCATCGCCAAGGTCGCCCACCGCGGTGGCAGTCTGCTCGCTCCCGAAAACACCCTCGCTGCCTTTCAACGGGGCATCGACGAGGGCGCTGATGCCATCGAGCTCGATGTCCATCTCAGTGCGGACGGCCAACTCATCGTGATGCATGACCCCTCGCTCTTCCGTACCACCGCGCATGAGGGGTACATCGGGGATTGGATCGCTTTGGATCTGCAAAGCCTCGACGCCAGCGCGAGCTACCGCGGTGATACTGCCTACCCGGTACAGCACGTACCCACGCTCGAGCAGGTCCTTGCCCTTGTTGAGCGACAAGAACGATCTGTGGCACTCCAGGTGGAGATCAAGACGGACCAAAAGGGCCGGCGGTATGAGGGGATCGAGGAGGCAGTCGTCAGCGCTCTTCGCCTGCATGGTCTCATTGAAGAGACGATCATCATCAGCTTCGATTTTCCCACCTTGCTCAGGATTCGAGAAATCGAACCATCGCTCAAACTCGGGGCTCTGGTAAACCGCGCGTACCTCGAATCCATCGGGATGGCCGGTCCTGCTGCGGTGGCTGCCTCCATCGCCGACCTTGGCGTCGAGTATGTGGCCATCAACTACGCATACCTCTCCCAACGGTTGTTCGATGAGTTTCGCAGTCACAATCTCCTCATCGGAGCGTGGACGGTCAACAACGAGAAGGACATCCGGCGCATCGCAGCGATGGGAGTGGATTTCATCACCAGCGATCGCCCTGATCTTTTGAGGGAATTGCTGGACTGATTCCACTCAAATACTTATACGTGTCTAATGAATTTCTTGTTTTCGTGTGAATATTGGCATTACAATTTCTTGAATTCGTGCAGTTCGCTATAGAGAACAGCGTGACGCAGATGCTGGTGGCAAGCGGTCACAAGCTGTATTTCTACTCCAACCCATCGCGTGATGACGCCTCATCCCGCATGGAAATCGACTTTTTGATAGCAAAGAACAAGATCAGCAACAGGCACAACATCTCCCCGATCGAGGTGAAATCAAGCAAGTACTATACGCTCAGTTCGCTGAGAAAATTCAGGGCAAAGTTTGGCCAGCAACTCCACACCCCCTTTGTGCTCCATACAGGCGATGTGAAGGAGGAGGACGGGATCGTCTATCTCCCCCTCTATATGACTCCGTTGCTGTAGAACCAACATCCTCTACGATGATCGACACCTACACCAGATTTGTCATGCTCCCAACAGCAGAAGAATCTTGTCCTTGACCCGCTCCACCACCACGGGGTTCACCCGCTCCTTCAGCACTGTATTTTGCTGGTTCCAATCTATGCTCTGCACCTGATCGGCAAGCACAACACCGACCATTTCATTGGAAAATAAACGAATCGGCACTTCGAACGGGTACCCCTTCTCTTTGGATGTGATCGGGCACATCAGGGCAAGCCCATACTGGTTGTATGAACGAGGAGTCAACACGAGGGCCGGCCGGACTCCACCCTGTTCATGTCCGTGATACCCTGAAAAACTCAAATGGACAATATCCCCTTCTTCCGGAACATATCGATCGCTCACCATGCTTCGTCTCCCACCTCATCGTTAAAGAAATCAACATGGTGAAGATTGTCCACAGTGATTGCAGACAACAGCTGCTCCAGCTCTTCTTTTCTGGAGCGCTGTATCGGTATTAGTTTGATGCATCCGTCTTCCATGCTGCACTCCAAGACCGACCCTTGGCTGAGATCGAGTTGATCCAGCATTCCTTTCGGTAGCCGTATGCCCAAACTATTTCCCCATTTTTGGATTGTTGCACGCATCATGCCGCACTCCTTTGTATACGTGAAGATCATGGTCCCAACCTCCTCAATGTATATACAATTATATATACACAGTCAATGCGTTGTGTTCTCTATGAGAACTACCTCAATAGGAGCTGATACAGCACCTTTGCTTCAAACTGCGTACAGAGCGATTATTCTGGCATTGATTGCATAAAAATACAGTTCTGTGCATAACAAATTGACAAAAGGCACAACAACGTCTAGATTGGATGGCACACAGCGGGAGTGGATATGAGTGATAGTGACCTAAAAGAAGAGGCTCTCAGCAAAGAAGCAATCATTGCACAGCAGATGTTGGAGGAGAAGGAGGCCGATGGGAAGCTTCGCAGCTACCGCGGGCCTCTGGGTCAGGTCATCACCGTCCTCTTCATCATCTGGTCAGCCTATCAAATCTGGGCCAACACCATCGGCGTCGTCGATGCCATGTCCATGCGTACGTGGCACCTGCTCTTCCTCTTGGTCTTTACGTTCCTGCTCTTTCCTGCATACAAGAGCGAGAGGCGCTCTCGGACCATCCCCCCGGTCTTTGACATCGTCCTGCTCGCCCTGACCGCCGTCGCCTTCTTCTACCTCCTGACCTACTATGTCGCAGTGGCAAAGCGTGGTGGCTACCTCAACAAAGCGGATCTGTGGATCGCCGGCATCACGATGCTCCTGATCTTCGAGGCGTCTCGAAGGGCGTGCCGAAGCCTCGCCATCCTGGGCCTCGTCTTCTTGCTCTACAACTTCCTCGGCCAGTTCATTCCCGGCACCCTCGGCCACGTCGGTTTCTCCCTTAAACGGGTGCTCACCATCATGATCTGGGGCAGCCAGGGGATCTTTGGCGTCGGCATCGGCGTGAGCGCCACCTACATCTTCCTCTTCGTCCTCTTCGGCGCATACCTCAAGTACAGTGGCTTCAGCCAGTTCATCAACGACATCTCATTGACGCTTGTGGGACAGACAGCGGGGGGACCAGCCAAGGTCGCCGTCATCGCCAGCGCTCTGTTGGGGATGATCAACGGGTCGGCGATTGCCAACGTGGCGACTACGGGGACCATCACCATCCCGATGATGAAGAAGACCGGCTACAAGAAAGAGTTCGCCGCAGCCGTTGAGGCGGTCGCCTCCACCGGCGGGCAGTTCACCCCGCCCATCATGGGGGCCGTCGGCTTCGTCATGGCAGAGTTCCTTGGTGTCAGCTACACCAAGGTCCTCGTCGCAGCAGCCCTGCCCGCCTTCCTCTACTACCTCTCACTGATGTTCGCCGTCCACTTCGAAGCCAAGAAACTCGGTCTCTCCGGCCTCTCCAAGGAGAATATCCCCGATGCGCTGCTCGTGTTGAAGAAGCAAGGCCACCTGCTCATCCCCTTGGTGGTGCTCTTGGGCCTCTTGGCCCTCGGCTTCACCCCGTTGTACAGCGCAGTCGTCTCGATCTTCGCCACCATCGCAGCCTCCTGGCTTCGAAGAGAGACGCGCATGACTTGGCGCATCATCGTCCAAGCCACCGTCGAGGGGGCTCGCTCAGCCATCACGGTGGGGATGAGCTGTGCCATCATCGGTGTGATCATCGGCACCGTCTCCCTCACCGGCCTCGGCCTCTCCTTTGGGTATGTGGTGCTGCGCATCGTAGGTGCCGGCCAGCTCTACCTCGGCGGCTTGATGGTCATGCTGATGAGCACCGTTTTGGGCATGGGAGTACCCGGCGTCGCGGCCTACGTCATCGTCTCCACCGTCAGCGTACCGGTGCTCATGCAGGGCGGGGCGATTCCGATGGCAGCCCACATGTTCTGCCTGATCTACGCCTGCCTCTCCAACATCACCCCACCGGTGGCGATGTCCAGCTATGTGGCAAGTGGTATTGCCGACAGCGACCAGACCCAGACCAGCCTCATTGCCGTCAAACTCGGCCTCACCGGCTTCATCCTCCCCTTCTTCTTCCTCGGTAACCCCATTCTCCTCTTGGGCACCGTCGAAGGCGCCTCGCTGCTGCTCATCCTGCGTGCTGCCTTGACCTCGTCAATCGGCGTGGTGGTCCTGGCCGCAGGCCTTGAGGGATACCTCTTCGACCGCCTCAAGATTGTAGGACGCATCCTGTTAGTCGGTGCCGGCCTGCTCTTCATCGAGCCAAAACTGTTCACCGACCTCTTGGGCCTCGCCCTCTGTCTCATCGTAGTAATCGGACAACTGATACAACGTTTCTCACATCATACAAGGATAAGGAGTCAAGAATCATGAAAAAACTAACCGTAGTACTATTGGTCCTCTTGATGACAGGCGCAACCCTCTTTGCAGCAGGTGCGCAGGAGGCAGGCCCCAAACGGACCGTCATCAACTTCCCCACCGCGGCGACCACCGGGGCGATCTACCCACTGGGATCGGCCATCGCAAACCTGTGGAACAACACGGTCCCCAACGTACGCACCAGTGCACAGGCGAGTGCCGGGGGAATCGAGAACCTCAACCTCGTCGCCGATGGTGAGGCGCAGATGGGGGTGGCCGTCACCTCGATCATGTACGAGTCCTTCAACGGCATCGGCTCCTTTGAGGGTCGTGCCAACCCGAACCTTCGTGTCATGATCGGGCTCTACCCAAACCCCAACCAGGTCGTCGTCACCAAGGCAAGCGGCATCAACAGCCTCACCGACTTGGCCGGCAAGCGCTTTGCCAGCGGGGCCCCCGGTTCTACCACCGAGGTTGAGACGGACATCCACCTCAACACCGCCGGCCTTCCCTACCCCGAGGGGCTGCGCGTGCAGTACGTCGGCTTCACCGAAGCGATTGACTTGATGCGTAACAAACAGCTTGACGGTGCCTGGATCATGGCCGGTATCCCCAACGCTGCCGTCACCGAGATGCTCTCCACCGCCGGTGGCAAGCTGCTCGAAATCGACGATAGCCTCATCAACGCACTGCAGCGCGACTTCCCGTGGTATGGCGCCTACACCATTCCGGCAGGGACCTACCCTGGCCAGGACACGGATGTACAGACCAGCGCCATCAAGATCACGATCTTCACCGACGCCCGCGTCGACGATGAGGTGATCTACCAGCTGACCAAGACCTTCTGGGAGAACTTCGACGAACTGAAGAAGACCCAGGCCCCCTTGGCCAACGTCGTCAAGGCTGAGACCACCAAGGATCTGGCAGGCCTTCCCATCCACGATGGTGCGGCCCGCTACTACAAGGAGATCGGTCTGCTCTAAGGTGATGGTTCCCCACATCAGGACCGGCTCATCGCCGGTCCTTTGTTGTCCTTGACAGCCGCCTCTCTACCCGCCACGCTGAGGCCATGTCCAATGATGTTGCAAATTCACTGGCTCTTACCCACAGAGAGCTCGCTGCAATCGATGCACTTGCCGTACAGTTTGTCGATGACCACGATCACCGCAATCGGATCAGGGAGCTTGGGAGCGCCATTGAAAGGCAGCAGACCAAGACCATCGCCCGGATACTTGAATCGGGGATGGCATCCCATGGGGCGGCCTACCCGCTGCTCTTGATCACCCAAAGCCTTGATGCGGTGTTCACCCTCTACCGGCGGTTTGGCATCACCGACGAAGTTCGCGATGCCACCCTCGCAGATGTACGCCGTTGGGTCGATGAACACGCCGCTCGATTTGGCGGAGAGTTCGGCCTCTCCCAGGTCTTTTGGTTCGCCCGCCACCTCAGCTGCCGGATTCTCCAGCTCGGCAGTCTCCAATATGAGCCCAAGCGTTTTGACTATCCGTATCGGATCTACCGATCTCCTGGCTCAGCCTCGATTCTGGTGGTGGCCGAGCCAGGACTTCGCTGTGATGCAGCGGGGTACCTCGAGGAGCAGGATCCTGCCTTTGTCACCGCGTTGGAGGAGGATGGCGCGACGCTCTGTGCCCATGCAGTAGATGCTACCATTGGCCGCATTTCCGCTGTGATGAGCTCCTACCGTCTCAGCGACCTGGAGCTACTCTGTAACCAGGAGAGCGAAATCCTCAACGTCCACATCCCCAAGGGCGTTGCCTTCAGTTCTGAGGCGGTCGATGCATCGCAAAAAAGAGCGGTCGAGCACTTTCCCTCGTACGACATATTCGTCTGCACCTCCTGGCTCCTCGACCCCGCCCTCGGCGCTGTCTTGGAGGGTGGGAGCAACATCATACGCTTCATGGAGCGCTTCTCCAAATTCCCCGTAACCTTCTCCAAACCGCAACTCTATGAACGGGTCTTCGGCTTTGGGCTGGAGGAGGATGAGGTGCGTTCATGTGCAGCCCAGACCCGGTTGCAGCGCCGAGTGCAAGAGGCGCTGGCTACAGGGGTGGTGTTCCGCACCATGGGTGGATTCATAGTGGCTCGAGGCGCATCTTGTTGGTAGAGAAGGAGGTGAGGGGAAGGGATACGGTCCTGCCCTCCCGGTGGCTCTGGTAGATGGCGAGGACCAGCTCCAGCGCCCGCTTTCCACACCGGCCATCGAGCTCTAGGGGACGTGTGCCCTCCAACGCCTCCTTGAAGAGGCGGTAGACCCTGCTATGGCTGTTGCCGTACACCGAGTCCGTCGGCGGTGGGTCGAAGTGCTTGAGGAGCTCCATCGCGTCAGGATCTGCAAAGTGCCAGACCTCCACATCTTGGGCCGACTCTCCCCCCAGCACCACCGTCCCCTTCTCACCGATCAGCGTGATACGCTCTTCGAGGTTCTTTTCATAGAGGTTGGTGGTCCCCTCGAAGGTACCGATCACCCCGTTGGCAAAGCGGACAAAGCCCACCCCCACATCCTCCACCTCCAGGTACGGGTGGGTCCGGTTGGCGATGTGGCCGCTGACCTGCCTGATCTCCTCGCCTCCGAAGAGACGCATGAGATCGAGGCCATGGATGCACTGGTTCATCAACGCCCCCCCGTCCTTCTCCCAGGTCCCTCGCCACGGCGCCTGCTCGTAGTAGGACTTGTCACGCCACCAGCGCACCTGCACCGAGACGTGGCTGAGGGTGCCGAATGCACCGTTAGAGAGCGCCTCCTTGACCAGGAGGGTTGAGTCGTTGAGCCGGTTTTGCTGACAGACGCCCAACAGCACCCCTCGCTCCTGCGCCACTGCGATCATCTCCTCAGCATCTTCAATGCTCAGCGCCATCGGCTTCTCGACGAGAACCGAGATGCCGCGCCTGAGGCAGTTGAGTGCGATCTCACTGTGACTGCCGCTATCGGTGGCGATGGCCACCACATCCAACGCGCAGCTCTCCAGCATCTTCGTGTAGTCGGTGAAGCGTTGGACAGAAAGGTCGCTCAAGCCGGTGGCAGCGAGCAGGCTCTCGATGGCGCTGCTCTGCGTATCACAGAGGGCGGCCACCTCGAAGCCACTCTCCAGGGCAACAGGGAGGTGCTGCGGCGCAATGCGGCCGCAGCCGATGAGGGCGTAGCGCATGTCAGCCGATCCTCTCTGCGTTGGTCTGTGCCTCGATGGCGATCTCGATGGCGCGGAAGGTGTGCTCCTGGCCCATCGCTGTTTCAGTTCGGTTGAGGCAGTCGCGGATCACGCGACCAAAGAAAGGGAAGCCGACCTGGCCGGTGACCGTGAAGTGCTGTTCCCCGTCATTGTTGACCACGATCACATTGTCCCCATCCCTACTGGCAGCCACATCGATGTACTTGCGCAGCTCGATATACCCTTTCGTCCCGATGAGGAAGAAGCGACCGTCTCCCCAGGTGCCAAGCCCATCGGGGGTGAACCAGTCGAGGCAGAGGTAGCAGGGAATGCCGGTATCGGTGGTCAGGCACGCATCGCCGTAGTCCTCCAGCCCCGGGTACTCAGGGTGGTGGAGATTTCCCACCCGACTCGACACCACCGTCGCGTCAGTGGCGCCACTGAAGAACAGCATCTGCTCGACTTGGTGCGAGCCGATATCGGTGATGATCCCACCATAGCGCTCACGGTCGAAAAACCAGGCGGGGCGTGTGGCCGCTGAGAGGCGGTGCGGCCCCCATCCGCGCAGGGAGACGAGCTCTCCGATGGCTCCATCCCTGAGCAGCTGTTCGGCATAGATTGCTGCTTCGACATGGATGCGCTCGCTGTAGTAGACAAACCACTTGCCGCCGGTCTCCTTGACCTTGGCACGGGCTGCCTGCACCTGCTCGAAGGTGGTGAACGGCGGCTTGTCGGAGAAGTAATCCTTGCCGGCATCGAGGGCTTCGAGGCCGAGCGGACCCCGCTCATTGGCAATCGCAGCGCTGGCGATGAGGTGAATCGTCGAGTCGGTGAGGACCTCCTCCTTGCTCTTTGCCATCTGCGCGGAGGGGAAGGCCTTTACGAATGCCTTCATCTTCTCAGCGTCTGGATCATAGACGCATCTGACCGTCGCCCCGGCCTCGGTCAGACCGTTGCACATGCCGTAGATATGGCCGTGGTCGAGGCCGATCACCCCAATGAGAAACTCTCCCTGCTTGCAGACCGGGGCGGGTTTGCCCTTCGGTGCGTAGGTCTGTCCATCCATCGCTCTCATCATTCTCCTCCTTACATCGTGCCCAGGGTGATCTCAGAGTCCTCGAGATTCTCGACCGACTTGAGCTTCTTATGATACCGGATCATCCTCGCCATCATCCCTTCGGTGGTGTAGAAGGGATCATCCTTTGCCAGTGGCAACGTCACTTCACACCCTTGGCTGGAAGATTTGTACATGGCGGTGATCAGCTCCACTGCCTTACGCCCCTCTGTGCCATCGACCAACGGGCTCGTACCCCGCTGCACTGAGCGTAGCACATCCTCGATCTGGGCGGTATGAGCCTCGACTGCGAGGGTGGGCAGGGAGGTGTAGTGGGCGTCAAGGGCCGCTTCCCGTTCGCTGTTGGGCTTGAAGAAGCCGTTGGGCAGCTGCTCGACGGCTTTGACATGCCATGGGATGGCGAACGATGCCGCTTCGGCGGCGAAGAAGAACTCCTGCTTCTCATCGTGATCGACAAGTGAGCTATTGACCTGGGCCAACATCCCATCGTAGCGGAGGATCGACATCGAGACATCCTCCACCTCGCTGTTGGTGTGCGCCACGTTGCCCATCACCGAGAGGATGCTTTTGGGCATGCCGATGAGCCACTGCAGGATGTCGATCTGATGCACCGCATGGTTGAGCGTACAACCGCCTCCCTCCTTCTCGTAGGTGCCGCGCCACCACAGGTCGTAGTAGTTGGAACCTCGCCACCACATCGAATTGACCCGTGCGAGGAGGACGTTGCCGAACAAGCCGTTGTCCAACATCTCCTTGATACGCATCGGGGCGACCCTGAACCGGTTCTGAGAGATGACAGAGAGGATCTTTCCGCTCTGCTGTTGGGCCTCGATCATCACGTCACACTCAGAAAGCGAGGGGGCCATCGGCTTTTCAACGATGACGTGCTTTCCCGCATCCATGAAATCGACGGCCACCTGGCAGTGCGCCGAGGGCGGCAGACAGAGGGAGACGACATCGATGTCATCACGGGCAAGCAGATCGCGGTAGTCGGCGGTGATGGTGCACCCCGCAAGGTTGAAGCGTGTGGCAAGCCTCTGGGCCTTGTCAGTATAGAGGTCACACAGTGCCCTCACCTCACACATCGAGGGGAGCTGGCCGTACCCCTCTAGGTGAGCGGGGGCGATATTACCACATCCGATGATGGCAATTCCAAGTTTTTTCATCCTATCCTCCTTCCACTGCCTCAAGGATATCAGGTTCAACCGATGGGGCAATGTGCGATATTTCACAATTCTTGTACAACGTTACGAACGTGAGATGGCATCACCCCCCTCACGCTGATAGACATACGGCAGGTGCAATTCTACGCCGAAGCCCCGTTCAACTTCAATCAATGAGACGCCGTACTCCTGGCCATATGCGTAGTGGAGTGAGACTGTAATACTCAATCCCCTGAAGGACCTTTTTGGGAAGGCGTATTTGAGGGTCACCGGACCACTTTGTTCGGCACTTTCACTCTTTCCTTGTGCGCTGATGCTTCCTACGATCAATAAAAAACCCAATAGTACGAGTACCATTCGTTTCATCGTCTTACCTCCTTAAACCTTGGTGTTCGATGGTATACCCATACTCAACGAGCTTGAGACGCGGCGCTATGGTGGATTTTTTGCAATAGATGGACATTCTTTTGATATTGTACCATTGAAACTGCTTGTACGGGCATACCACCGCCATGGAATGCGCTCGACAACACCTTCTGCTGCCCTAGCTCTTGCAACCACACACAGAGCGGGGTATAACTCTTGTCATGGACACCACCTATCCCCACTTGATCGATTCCCACTTCCATCTGCGCGCCATTGAGCGCAAGGGAATCGACCTCTCCTCACTCCTCGATGCGATGGAGCAGGAGGGCGTGCATGGCATCGATGTCGGCTTGGAGTGTGACGACCTGGGCGAGCGCATCGAACGCTTCGGCAGGTGGGAGAATATCCGCTTTGCAGCCGGCATCGGACCGTGGGGGGTCGCAGCGGAACAGGGCCCGATCGAAGAGCAGGTGGAGCGCCTCGTCGGCCAACTTGACGGGGGAGGGGCTGTTGCCATCGGGGAGATCGGGCTGGACAACCACTGGCAGTATGGATCGCCAAGCCTGCAGGAGCGGCTGCTGCTCATCCAGATGGATCTGGCAGAAGAACGCAACCTGCCGGTCATCATCCACAACCGGGAGGCTGACAACCAGTTCATCACCATCCTCCAGCAACGTTCGTTCTCCCGGAGGGGGATCTTCCACTGCTATCAAGACGGGGAGGAGTTGGCACGCCTGGCCGTCGAGAAGGGGTTCTTCATCTCCTTTGCCGGACCGCTTACCTACAAGGCCAACGGGAGGATGCAGGAGCTCTTTGCCGCCCTCCCCCTCTCCTCACTCCTCCTTGAGACGGACAGCCCCTACCTCAGCCCGGTACCTCTGAGGGGACGGACCAACACCCCCCGTTCGATGATCCACATCTACCGTCAGGCGGCCCACTTACGGGCGATGGAGCTTTCCGATCTTGCACAGGCAATCTGGGAGAACTACCACTCCTTCTTGGCAGGCAACTGAATCTTGATGGGTGAACATTGTTCCCAACCAACCGGCTTGAGGTTGACCTCTTGGCGAACAATTGGATACATTTGTGTTGGATTAAGCATCCACTGTACAAGGAGAACGCTATGACATCCTACAAGGAACTCGGTCTGGTCAACACCAGAGAGATGTTTGACAAAGCCATGAAGGGCAAGTATGCCATCCCC